>ENA-OWZV01000040-OWZV01000040.1-human-gut-metagenome-genome-assembly--contig:-NODE-40-length-48885-cov-15.579767_pt1 | contig 48885 bp, 42 predicted proteins | sample MGYA00249264_ERZ652123 | MGnify/ENA primary metagenome ERZ652123 (study PRJEB26925, sample SAMN05827256) | human gut metagenome | biome: ENVO:2100002; feature: ENVO:00000062; material: ENVO:00002003... | reverse complement strand
TCGTGGCGATCGCCGAAAACGGCAAGCTGGTGGGCTTTAACCTGCTGGTGGGCGGTGGGCTTTCCATCGAACACGGCAACAAGAAAACCTACGCCCGCACGGCGAGTGAGTTTGGCTATCTGCCGCTGGAGCATACGCTGGCGGTGGCGGAAGCCGTCGTGACAACTCAGCGTGACTGGGGTAACCGAACCGATCGTAAAAATGCCAAAACCAAATACACGCTGGAGCGCGTGGGGGTTGAGACGTTTAAAGCGGAAGTGGAGCGTCGCGCGGGGATCAAATTTGAACCGATCCGTCCATATGAGTTCACCGGACGAGGCGATCGTATTGGCTGGGTTAAGGGCATTGATGATAACTGGCACCTGACGCTGTTTATCGAAAATGGTCGCATCCTTGATTATCCGGCGCGTCCGCTGAAAACCGGCCTGCTGGAGATCGCGAAGATCCACAAAGGCGATTTCCGCATTACGGCGAACCAGAATCTGATCATCGCCGGCGTGCCGGAAAGCGAGAAAGCGAAGATCGAGAAGATCGCCAAAGAAAGCGGGTTAATGAATGCCGTCACGCCGCAGCGTGAAAACTCAATGGCCTGCGTGTCATTCCCGACTTGCCCGCTGGCGATGGCGGAAGCGGAGCGTTTCCTGCCGTCTTTTATCGACAACATCGATAATTTAATGGCGAAACATGGTGTCAGCGATGAGCATATCGTGATGCGTGTAACAGGCTGCCCGAACGGTTGTGGTCGCGCGATGCTGGCGGAAGTGGGTCTGGTGGGGAAAGCGCCGGGTCGCTACAACCTGCATCTTGGCGGCAACCGCATTGGGACACGTATCCCACGGATGTATAAAGAAAACATCACCGAGCCGGAAATCCTGGCGTCGCTTGATGAACTGATAGGGCGCTGGGCGAAAGAGCGCGAAGTGGGTGAAGGCTTCGGCGACTTTACGGTGCGTGCGGGCATCATTCGCCCGGTGCTCGATCCGGCGCGCGATTTGTGGGATTAACCATCAGCCCGGTCTTGTAGGCCTGATAAGATGTGTAAGCGTTGCATCAGGCAAGGCAAACAGTGAGGAACTTATGTCCAAACTCGATCTAAACGCCCTGAACGAACTGCCAAAGGTAGACCGGATTCTGGCGCTGGCGGAAACTAACGCCCAACTGGAAAAACTGGACGCTGAAGGCCGCGTAGCCTGGGCGCTGGATAATCTGCCCGGTGAATATGTGCTTTCTTCCAGCTTCGGCATTCAGGCGGCGGTGAGCCTGCATCTGGTGAATCAGATTCGGCCGGATATTCCAGTGATCCTCACCGATACCGGTTATCTGTTTCCGGAAACCTACCGCTTTATTGACGAGTTAACGGACAAACTCAAGCTCAACCTGAAAGTGTACCGTGCTACCGAAAGCGCCGCCTGGCAGGAAGCACGCTACGGCAAACTGTGGGAGCAGGGCGTTGAAGGCATTGAAAAGTACAATGACATCAACAAAGTCGAACCGATGAACCGGGCGCTGAAAGAACTGAATGCGCAAACCTGGTTTGCTGGCCTGCGCCGTGAACAATCCGGCAGCCGCGCCAATTTACCGGTGCTGGCAATTCAGCGTGGCGTATTTAAGGTGCTGCCGATTATTGACTGGGATAATCGGACGATATATCAGTACCTGCAAAAACATGGCCTGAAATATCACCCATTATGGGATGAAGGATATTTATCGGTAGGAGATACCCATACAACCCGTAAATGGGAACCCGGCATGGCGGAAGAAGAAACGCGTTTCTTTGGCTTGAAAAGGGAATGTGGATTACACGAAGGGTAAATATTGCCGGATAAATTAAACGCCTCTGTCTGAAAAGATGGGGGCGTTTTTATTTTGCGAGCAGGATTCCTGATTTTAAACGTGAACGCCGCAGGAAGAATCAACAGGCATAGAATGGCGTTGGGTGCTTGAGGCCGTCTGGCGTTGAGCATTCGCGAGGTTCCAGACGGACAAAAGCCCCTGGCGATATTTCTATCAACCTGAGGCTTACGTTCGAACCCAAACAATTCGAATGTTAGTCTCTTCTTTGCAGGGAGGCAAGACATGCTGACAAAATATGCCCTTGTGGCAATCATCGTACTGTGTTGTACAGTACTGGGATTCACGCTGATGGTAGGCGACTCGTTGTGTGAGTTGAGTATCAGAGAACGTGGTATGGAGTTTAAGGCAGTTCTCGCTTACGAATCGAAGAAGTAGCCACCACGCGGGGGTAAAACCCCGCGTACTGAATTGTGATGGTTTGGTCTCCTGCACCCTTTTTTATACTCTGTTTCTGGTGGCATTGATTTCCTGCAGGCAAGGGAGTAATCATTTCAAACCCATTAAGATGCCTTCGCCAGCTCCTTCACCAACGGTAGCATTATCCGCATAACATCACGGCAGCGGCGTTCTATTCTTCCAGGAAGTGCCTTATCAATATGCTGTTGATTATCCAGTCTTACGTCATGCCAGCTATTTCCTGCAGGGAATGCGGCTGTTTTTGCGCGTTGCTGATAACCATCCTTATTGCCAAGATTCCAGTTAGTCGCTTCCACCGAAAGTACAGCAATACCGGCTTTGTCGAATATTTCTGCGTCATTACAACACCCGGTGCCTTTCGGATAGTTTTTATTCAAACCTGGATTTGTGGTGGCGGCAATTCCATGGCTGCGGGCAATTGCCAGCGCCCGGTCGCGCGTTAATTTCCTTACTGCTTCAGGGGTTTTTACACCGCTGTTGAAATACAATTTATCGCCAACAATTAAGTTATCGAGATTAATCACCAGCAGCGTATTTTTCTTTTCGGTGTCACTCATCCGCTTGAGTAAATTCTCAGCGCCTAATTTTCCTTCCTCTTCGCCGCTGGTCGCCACAAATCGAATACCATACTCGGTAGGCGTATTTTTCAGGCGTTCAGCCAGTTCCAGCATGACACCTAAACCTGCGGCGTTATCATCCATTCCTTGTAACGTTAGCCCGCCGAGATTGGCATCGGCGTCAGCATCGCTCAGCGGGGCGTAAGTATCCAGATGCGCCATAATGATGATCTGCTGCGGCGCTTTGCCTTCATGAGCGGCAATCACCGTACTTCCCGTCACGTTATGCCAGCTCTTGCGATTATCGCGGGCGGTATAAATATACCGACTATTAAATGTCCGAACATCACTGCGATAACCCATTTGCTGAAACTGTTGGCGAATATAATCGGCAGATAACATTTCTGCAGGAGTTCCGGTCATGCGTCCCGGAAAGAAAGTAGCAATATGTCGTGCCTGGGTATTAGCAAAATCGCCAGGTTTAGGTGACGAGGCGTGTACGGGGAGAATAAAGCATACGCCGAGCGCCAGGGCAGCGGTACGGTGGCGCAATGCGGAAAACATAGTGAGTCCTTAAATACCATGCAAATTTTTTTACCGCCATAGTATGAAACTGCTGCTGCGCTAAAACAATTTCAAATCTTCCTAAACGCCCGAAATCCGGTGCCTTAAGCACTTTTTGATATTAGCTTTGCCAAATCGTTATTCCGTTAAGGAACTACTCATTCTAATTGGTAATTTCATTCGTTCTCTTACGCTCCCTATAGTCGAAACATCTGATGGCAAGAAAATAGCGGTATTGCAAAGGAACGGTTATGGATCAAAAACGACTTACCCACTTGCGGCAACTGGAGGCGGAAAGCATCCACATTATTCGCGAGGTGGCGGCAGAATTCTCAAATCCGGTGATGCTCTACTCTATCGGTAAAGATTCCAGCGTCATGCTGCATCTGGCGCGCAAGGCGTTTTATCCAGGTACGCTGCCTTTCCCGTTGCTGCATGTCGATACCGGCTGGAAATTCCGCGAGATGTATGAGTTCCGCGATCGTACGGCGAAAGCCTACGGCTGCGAGCTGCTGGTGCATAAAAACCCGGAAGGCGTGGCGATGGGTATTAATCCATTCGTACACGGCAGCGCGAAACATACCGATATTATGAAAACTGAAGGCCTGAAACAGGCGCTGAACAAATACGGTTTTGATGCCGCCTTCGGTGGTGCGCGCCGTGACGAAGAGAAATCCCGCGCTAAAGAGCGAATCTACTCTTTCCGTGACCGATTCCATCGCTGGGATCCGAAAAATCAGCGCCCGGAGCTGTGGCACAACTACAACGGGCAAATTAACAAAGGCGAAAGCATCCGCGTCTTCCCGCTCTCTAACTGGACCGAGCAGGATATCTGGCAATACATCTGGCTGGAAAATATCGACATTGTTCCGCTGTATCTCGCTGCGGAACGTCCGGTTCTGGAACGCGACGGTATGCTGATGATGATTGATGACAACCGTATCAATCTGCAACCGGGCGAAGTGATTAAAAAACGGATGGTGCGTTTCCGCACACTGGGCTGTTGGCCGCTGACCGGCGCGGTGGAGTCAAATGCGCAAACACTGCCGGAGATCATCGAAGAGATGCTGGTTTCCACCACCAGTGAACGTCAGGGCCGCGTGATTGACCGCGACCAGGCGGGGTCTATGGAGCTGAAAAAACGTCAGGGGTATTTTTAAGATGAACACCGCACTTGCACAACAAATCGCCAATGAAGGCGGCGTCGAAGCCTGGATGATTGCGCAACAACATAAAAGCCTGCTGCGTTTTCTGACCTGTGGTAGCGTCGATGACGGCAAAAGTACCCTGATTGGTCGCCTGCTACACGATACCCGCCAAATCTACGAAGATCAGCTCTCATCGCTGCATAACGACAGTAAGCGTCACGGCACCCAGGGCGAAAAGCTGGATCTGGCACTGCTGGTGGACGGCCTGCAAGCTGAGCGCGAACAGGGCATCACTATTGATGTGGCCTACCGCTATTTCTCTACCGAGAAGCGTAAATTTATTATCGCCGACACCCCAGGGCACGAGCAGTACACCCGCAATATGGCGACTGGCGCATCGACATGTGAACTGGCGATCTTACTGATCGATGCCCGTAAAGGCGTGCTCGATCAAACCCGTCGTCATAGTTTTATCTCCACACTGTTGGGGATCAAACATCTGGTCGTGGCGATCAACAAAATGGATCTGGTGGATTACAGTGAAGAGACGTTCACCCGTATTCGTGAAGATTATCTGACTTTTGCCGGGCAGCTGCCGGGTAATCTGGATATCCGCTTTGTGCCGCTCTCCGCACTGGAAGGCGACAACGTGGCTTCGCAAAGTGAAAGTATGCCGTGGTACAGCGGTCCGACACTGCTAGAAGTGCTGGAAACCGTGGAGATCCAGCGAGTGGTGGATGCTCAGCCAATGCGCTTCCCGGTGCAGTACGTTAACCGTCCGAATCTCGATTTTCGTGGCTACGCCGGAACGCTGGCATCCGGTCGCGTGGAAGTCGGGCAACGTGTCAAAGTGCTGCCCTCTGGTGTGGAATCAAACGTCGCGCGGATCGTGACTTTTGATGGCGATCGCGAAGAAGCCTTTGCCGGAGAAGCGATCACCCTGGTGCTGACGGATGAGATCGACATCAGCCGTGGCGATCTGCTGCTGGCGGCAGACGAAGCGTTACCGGCTGTGCAGAGCGCGTCGGTGGATGTGGTATGGATGGCGGAACAGCCGCTTTCCCCGGGCCAGAGTTATGACATCAAAATTGCCGGTAAGAAGACGCGTGCTCGTGTTGATGGCATTCGTTATCAGGTTGATATCAATAACCTTACCCAACGCGAAGTTGAAAACCTGCCGCTGAACGGCATCGGCCTGGTAGATCTCACCTTTGACGAGCCACTGGTGTTAGATCGTTATCAGCAAAACCCGGTTACCGGTGGGCTGATTTTTATCGATCGCCTGAGTAATGTGACCGTAGGTGCCGGTATGGTGCACGAACCAGTTAGCCAGGCAACTGCTGCGCCATCTGAATTCAGTGCATTCGAACTGGAATTGAATGCCCTGGTTCGCCGCCATTTCCCGCATTGGGGTGCGCGCGATTTACTGGGAGATAAATAATGGCGCTGCATGACGAAAACGTCGTCTGGCATAGCCACCCAGTAACTCCGCAACAACGCGAACAGCACCACGGTCATCGTGGTGTTGTGCTGTGGTTTACCGGCCTCTCTGGTTCCGGTAAATCAACCGTCGCGGGGGTGCTGGAGGAGGCGTTACATAAACTTGGCGTCAGTACGTATCTGCTGGATGGCGACAACGTTCGCCACGGATTATGCAGCGATCTCGGTTTTAGCGATGCCGACCGTAAAGAGAATATCCGTCGCGTCGGTGAAGTGGCGAATTTGATGGTTGAAGCCGGACTGGTGGTGCTGACCGCATTTATCTCGCCACACCGCGCCGAACGCCAGATGGTTCGCGAACGCGTAGGAGAAGGGCGCTTTATCGAAGTGTTTGTCGATACGCCGCTGGCGATTTGCGAAGCCCGCGATCCAAAAGGTTTATATAAGAAAGCGCGTGCCGGTGAACTGCGCAACTTTACGGGAATAGATTCCGTTTACGAAGCGCCTGAATCGGCAGAAATTCATCTCAATGGTGAACAATTAGTAACAAATTTGGTACAGCAATTATTAGATCTGTTGAGACAGAACGATATTATCAGATCCTGAGACACCACCGGGTTTTCATGCCCGGTTCGTCAAAGTAACAGGATCAGATATGCGTAACAGCCACAACATTACATTAACAAATAACGACGGCCTTACTGAGGTTGAAGACACCACATGGTCGCTGCCAGGCGCTGTGGTTGGTTTTTTATCGTGGCTGTGCGCGTTGGCAATTCCGATGTTGATTTATGGCTCTAACACGCTGCTCTTTTTTATCTACACCTGGCCTTTCTTTCTGGCGCTGATGCCCGTCGCAGTGGTGGTGGGGATTGCACTGCATTCATTGATGGACGGAAAGCTACGCTACAGTATTGTTTTCACTCTGGCGACGGTTGGCATTATGTTTGGTGCGCTGTTTATGTGGCTACTGGGTTAATTGTTCTTTCCTCTCTATTCTGTTCATAATTCAATCCGTAACTAATAATGAGATTATGTTCTGCACGCCCTGGGTATACGTAACAATGGACAAATGTGGTACATTTGCCCGCGTTGTCGCGGTATCCCCAACAGAGGATGTAGAGTCGTCTTCGGATGCATGGGATGAAGATGCCGTTTTTCAGGGGGCAGGATGGGTAAACTAACGCTGCTGTTGCTGGCTATTCTGGTCTGGCTACAGTATTCGCTGTGGTTCGGTAAGAACGGTATACATGACTATACTCGCGTCAATAATGATGTGGCGGCACAGCAAGCTACAAACGCGAAACTTAAAGCGCGAAACGATCAGCTTTTTGCCGAAATTGACGATCTCAATGGCGGCCAGGAGGCGCTCGAAGAGCGTGCGCGTAATGAACTCAGCATGACCAGGCCGGGCGAAACGTTTTATCGTCTGGTGCCTGACGCGTCAAAGCGCGCACAGTCTGCGGGGCAAAACAATCGATAAATCAGCCCGGGAATTAACATGGCAACCACTCATTTGGATGTTTGCGCCGTGGTTCCGGCGGCCGGATTTGGCCGCCGAATGCAAACGGAATGTCCTAAGCAATATCTCTCAATCGGTAATCAAACCATTCTTGAACACTCGGTGCATGCGCTGCTGGCGCATCCCAGGGTGAAACGTGTCGTCATTGCCATAAGTCCTGGCGATAGCCGCTTTGCACAACTTCCTCTGGCGAATCATCCACGAATCACGGTTGTTGATGGTGGTGAAGAGCGTGCCGATTCCGTGCTGGCAGGTCTGAAAGCCGCTGGCGACGCGCAGTGGGTATTGGTGCATGACGCCGCTCGTCCTTGTTTGCATCAGGATGACCTCGCGCGATTGTTGGCGTTGAGCGAAACCAGCCGCACGGGAGGGATCCTCGCTGCGCCGGTGCGCGATACGATGAAACGTGCCGAACCGGGCAAAAATGCCATTGCTCATACCGTTGATCGCAACGGCTTATGGCACGCGCTGACGCCGCAATTTTTCCCTCGTGAGCTGTTACATGACTGTCTGACGCGCGCTCTAAATGAAGGCGCGACTATTACCGACGAAGCCTCGGCGCTGGAATATTGCGGATTCCATCCTCAGTTGGTCGAAGGCCGTGCGGATAACATTAAAGTCACGCGCCCGGAAGATTTGGCACTGGCCGAGTTTTACCTCACCCGAACCATCCATCAGGAGAATACATAATGCGAATTGGACACGGTTTTGACGTACATGCCTTTGGCGGTGAAGGCCCAATTATCATTGGTGGCGTACGCATTCCTTACGAAAAAGGGCTGCTGGCGCATTCTGATGGCGACGTGGTGCTCCATGCGTTGACCGATGCATTGCTTGGCGCGGCGGCGCTGGGAGATATAGGCAAGCTGTTCCCGGATACCGATCCGGCATTTAAAGGTGCCGACAGCCGCGAGCTGTTGCGCGAAGCCTGGCGTCGTATTCAGGCGAAAGGTTATGCCCTCGGCAACGTCGATGTCACTATCATCGCTCAGGCACCGAGGATGTTGCCGCACATTCCACAAATGCGCGTGTTTATTGCCGAAGATCTCGGCTGCCATATGGATGATGTTAACGTGAAAGCCACTACTACGGAAAAACTGGGATTTACCGGACGTGGGGAAGGGATTGCCTGTGAAGCGGTGGCGCTACTCATTAAGGCAACAAAATGATTGAGTTTGATAATCTCACTTACCTCCACGGTAAACCGCAAGGCACCGGGCTGCTGAAAGCCAATCCGGAAGACTTTGTGGTGGTGGAAGATTTGGGCTTTGAGCCTGATGGTGAAGGTGAGCATATTCTGGTTAGAATCCTCAAAAACGGCTGCAATACCCGTTTTGTGGCGGATGCACTGGCGAAATTCCTGAAAATTCATGCCCGTGAAGTCAGCTTCGCTGGGCAAAAAGATAAACATGCTGTTACGGAACAGTGGTTATGCGCTCGCGTGCCGGGCAAAGAGATGCCCGATCTGAGCGCCTTTCAACTGGAAGGCTGCCAGGTGCTGGAGTATGCGCGGCACAAGCGCAAGCTGCGTTTAGGGGCGCTGAAAGGTAACGCCTTTACCCTGGTACTACGCGAAGTGAGCAATCGCGATGACGTTGAACAACGTCTGATCGATATTTGCGTAAAAGGTGTACCGAACTACTTCGGTGCCCAACGTTTTGGGATTGGCGGTAGCAACTTGCAGGGTGCGCTGCGCTGGGCGCAAACCAATACTCCGGTGCGCGATCGCAATAAACGTAGTTTTTGGTTGTCGGCAGCCCGCAGTGCGTTGTTTAATCAGATTGTTGCTGAGCGCCTCAAAAAAGCAGACGTTAATCAAGTTGTTGACGGCGATGCGCTACAATTAGCCGGACGTGGTAGCTGGTTTGTCGCAACCACCGAAGAACTGGCGGAATTACAGCGTCGCGTCAACGATAAAGTGCTGATGATAACCGCCGCATTGCCGGGCAGTGGCGAGTGGGGAACTCAGCGTGAAGCGCTGGCATTCGAACAAGCAGCTGTCGCCGAAGAAACTGAATTACAAACCTTACTGGTGCGCGAAAAAGTTGAAGCCGCGCGCAGAGCGATGCTGCTGTATCCGCAACAATTAAGCTGGAACTGGTGGGATGATGTCACCGTAGAAATCCGTTTCTGGCTTCCGGCGGGAAGTTTTGCAACCAGCGTTGTCAGGGAACTTATCAACACAACAGGTGATTATGCGCATATTGCTGAGTAATGATGACGGGGTACATGCACCCGGTATACAAACGCTGGCGAAAGCCTTGCGTGAGTTTGCTGACGTTCAGGTGGTCGCCCCCGATCGTAACCGCAGCGGCGCTTCTAATTCTCTGACACTGGAATCCTCCCTGCGCACGTTTACCTTTGAAAATGGTGATATTGCTGTGCAAATGGGAACCCCGACCGATTGCGTCTATCTTGGCGTAAATGCTCTGATGCGCCCGCGCCCGGACATTGTTGTGTCCGGAATTAACGCCGGGCCGAATCTGGGGGATGATGTTATTTATTCCGGTACGGTAGCGGCCGCGATGGAAGGCCGTCATTTAGGTTTTCCGGCGCTTGCCGTCTCGCTTGACGGGCATAAACATTACGACACTGCCGCGGCGGTAACCTGCTCAATTTTGCGCGCACTGTGTAAAGAGCCGCTGCGCACCGGGCGTATTCTTAATATTAACGTTCCGGATTTACCCTTGGATCAAATCAAAGGTATTCGCGTGACGCGCTGCGGTACACGACATCCGGCAGATCAGGTGATCCCGCAGCAAGATCCGCGCGGCAATACGCTGTACTGGATTGGCCCGCCGGGCGGTAAATGTGATGCCGGTCCGGGGACCGATTTTGCTGCGGTAGATGAGGGCTATGTTTCCATCACGCCGCTGCATGTGGATTTAACTGCGCATAGCGCGCAAGATGTGGTTTCAGACTGGTTAAACAGCGTGGGAGTTGGCACGCAATGGTAAGCAGACGCGTACAAGCACTTCTGGATCAATTACGTGCGCAAGGTATTCAGGATGAGCAGGTGCTGAATGCACTTGCCGCCGTGCCGCGTGAAAAATTCGTTGATGAAGCGTTTGAACAAAAAGCCTGGGACAATATCGCCTTGCCGATAGGTCAGGGGCAGACAATTTCGCAGCCGTATATGGTGGCGCGAATGACCGAATTACTCGAGCTGACGCCGCAGTCGCGGGTGCTGGAAATTGGCACTGGTTCGGGATATCAAACTGCAATCCTGGCGCATCTTGTCCAACATGTTTGCTCGGTTGAACGGATTAAAGGCTTGCAGTGGCAGGCGCGTCGCCGCCTGAAAAATCTTGATTTACATAATGTTTCAACCCGTCATGGCGATGGATGGCAAGGTTGGCAGGCACGCGCGCCGTTTGACGCTATCATTGTTACGGCGGCACCGCCTGAAATTCCAACTGCGCTAATGACGCAGCTGGACGAAGGCGGGATTCTCGTCTTACCCGTAGGGGAGGAGCACCAGTATTTGAAACGGGTGCGTCGTCGGGGAGGCGAATTTATTATCGATACCGTGGAGGCCGTGCGCTTTGTCCCTTTAGTGAAGGGTGAGCTGGCTTAAAACGTGAGGAAATACCTGGATTTTTCCTGGTTATTTTGCCGCAAGTCAGCGTATCGTGAACATCTTTTCCAGTGTTCAGTATGGTGCCTTGCACGGTAATTATGTCACTGGTTATTAACCAATTTTTCCTGGGGGATAAATGAGCGCGGGAAGCCCAAAATTCACCGTTCGCCGCATTGCGGCATTGTCACTGGTTTCGCTATGGCTGGCAGGCTGTTCTGACACTTCAAATCCACCGGCACCGGTCAGCTCCGTTAATGGCAATGCGCCCGCAAATACCAATTCTGGTATGTTGATTACGCCGCCGCCGAAAATGGGGACGACGTCTACAGCGCAGCAACCGCAAATTCAGCCGGTACAGCAGCCACAAATTCAGGCTACTCAACAACCGCAAATCCAGCCTGTGCAGCCAGTAGCTCAGCAGCCGGTACAGATGGAAAACGGACGAATCGTCTACAACCGTCAGTATGGGAACATTCCGAAAGGCAGTTATAGCGGCAGTACATACACCGTGAAAAAAGGCGACACGCTTTTCTATATCGCCTGGATTACTGGCAACGATTTCCGTGACCTTGCTCAGCGCAACAATATTCAGGCACCATACGCGCTGAACGTCGGTCAGACCTTACAGGTGGGTAATGCTTCCGGTACGCCAATCACAGGCGGAAATGCCATTACCCAGGCCGACGCAGCAGAGCAAGGAGTTGTGATCAAGCCTGCACAAAATTCCACCGTTGCTGTTGCGTCGCAACCGACAATTACGTATTCTGAATCTTCGGGTGAACAGAGTGCTAACAAAATGTTGCCGAACAACAAGCCAACTGCGACCACGGTCACAGCGCCTGTAACGGTACCAACAGCAAGCACAACCGAGCCGACTGTCAGCAGTACATCAACCAGTACGCCTATCTCCACCTGGCGCTGGCCGACTGAGGGCAAAGTGATCGAAACCTTTGGCGCTTCTGAGGGGGGCAACAAGGGGATTGATATCGCAGGCAGCAAAGGACAGGCAATTATCGCGACCGCGGATGGCCGCGTTGTTTATGCCGGTAACGCGCTGCGCGGCTACGGTAATCTGATTATCATCAAACATAATGATGATTACCTGAGTGCCTACGCCCATAACGACACAATGCTGGTCCGGGAACAACAAGAAGTGAAGGCGGGGCAAAAAATAGCAACCATGGGTAGCACCGGAACCAGTTCAACACGCTTGCATTTTGAAATTCGTTACAAGGGGAAATCCGTAAACCCGCTGCGTTATTTGCCGCAGCGATAAATCGGCGGAACCAGGCTTTTGCTTGAATGTTCCGTCAAGGGATCACGGGTAGGAGCCACCTTATGAGTCAGAATACGCTGAAAGTTCATGATTTAAATGAAGATGCGGAATTTGATGAGAACGGAGTTGAGGTTTTTGACGAAAAGGCCTTAGTAGAAGAGGAACCCAGTGATAACGATTTGGCCGAAGAGGAACTGTTATCGCAGGGAGCCACACAGCGTGTGCTGGACGCGACTCAGCTTTACCTTGGTGAGATTGGTTATTCACCACTGTTAACGGCCGAAGAAGAAGTTTATTTTGCGCGTCGCGCACTGCGTGGAGATGTCGCCTCTCGCCGCCGGATGATCGAGAGTAACTTGCGTCTGGTGGTAAAAATTGCCCGCCGTTATGGCAATCGTGGTCTGGCGTTGCTGGACCTGATCGAAGAGGGCAACCTGGGGCTGATCCGCGCGGTAGAGAAGTTTGACCCGGAACGTGGTTTCCGCTTCTCAACATACGCAACCTGGTGGATTCGCCAGACGATCGAACGGGCGATTATGAACCAAACCCGTACTATTCGTTTGCCGATTCACATCGTAAAGGAGCTGAACGTTTACCTGCGAACCGCACGTGAGTTGTCCCATAAGCTGGACCACGAACCAAGTGCGGAAGAGATCGCAGAGCAACTGGATAAGCCAGTTGATGACGTCAGCCGTATGCTTCGTCTTAACGAGCGCATTACCTCGGTAGACACCCCGCTGGGTGGTGATTCCGAAAAAGCATTGCTGGACATCCTGGCCGATGAAAAAGAGAATGGTCCGGAAGATACCACGCAAGATGACGATATGAAGCAGAGCATCGTCAAATGGCTGTTCGAGCTGAACGCCAAACAGCGTGAAGTGCTGGCACGTCGATTCGGTTTGTTGGGGTACGAAGCGGCAACACTGGAAGATGTAGGTCGTGAAATTGGCCTCACCCGTGAACGTGTTCGCCAGATTCAGGTTGAAGGCCTGCGCCGTTTGCGCGAAATCCTGCAAACGCAGGGGCTGAATATCGAAGCGCTGTTCCGCGAATAAGTAAGCATCTGTCAGAAAGGCCAGTCTCAAGCGAGGCTGGCCTTTTTTCTTTTGGTACATGGTACATGTTGAACTGTTATCGGATACAGCGTTAAAACTTTATCTGACTGACCAGGGGACGGCACTTTTTAGATGTAGAAGACCGGATAGACGCGTCAGCGTCACATTCGGCAATCATCATTTTAAGCGCGCAGTAATTGTCGCCACGCGTTCACCATATTTCACGGCTGTATCCAGATCGCCCGTAGGGATTTGGTCTGCACCCGCATCGGCTGGAGATTGCACCAGCAAACCGACTGAACCGCCCAGATTGTTTACATCTTCCCTGGTTGACGCAAGCACATTGGCAGGAGCCTGACCTAAACTCACCCACAGACCGCCATGCTGTGAAGCCAGCGTTTGCAGATAGATCAGCGTAACTTGTTTATCGCCATTCAGGCTGGCGCTGTTGGTGAAACCCCCGAAGACTTTATCCTGCCATTTACGTGTAAACCACGCTTTGGAACTGGCATCAGCAAATTTCTTGAATTGCCATGGCGCACCGCCCATATAGGTGGGAGCACCGAAGATAATGGCATCGGCTGCGTCCAGTTTTTCCCACTCCTGCTCAGTGATATTTCCTTCGTTATCAATCGAAATTAAATCTGCATGGGCGCCTTGTGCCACTTTTTCAGCAACCAGTTTAGTGTGACCATATCCTGAATAATAAACCACAGCTATGTTTTGCATATAAATATCCTTTTTACTAATGAATGATTTTTTGAGGCAGGTTTTAAAGATGTGGAGTATTATGCCTTGCAGATATTATTTAAACCATCAAATGATGAACATATTTTTTGAATGAGATAAACATAATATTCGAAGAAAAATGAATCTCGTAACGTAGTAATATCTAAAATAACAGTCTGTTCAGAGATGCTATAAATCAACAACACATTAATAAAGGACTACGTATGCAAGGCATTAAAATATATACAATTCTAGCCTCTTCTCTTATATCTGGTAGTGTTTTTGCTCAAACGGAAATTTCGACTGCAAATTCGTCTGCAGTTAATGCAAGTTATGTTGAACCTTCAGCGGAAAAAATAATATCGCCAAGCGATAAACTCAATAACCTTTTTGAAAGAAATATGTCTCAGCCTTATATTTTACAAAAAATTGGCGAGAGAACTTATTATGTTCAACGCTATTTTTATTCCACTACGTTTTATGTCGGAGATAAAGGGGTTTTGCTGTTTGATGCTCCGGAGGGTCGCGGTAAATATTTATTACAGGCAATTCGTGATGTGACTCCATTACCCGTAACAGCGCTGGTTTATTCTCATTACCATGTGGATCACATTGGCGATAGTCCATTTTGGAACGATGAGGCGAAGAAAGAAGGCGTGAATCTGCGTATTATTGCCAGTAAAGCCACTGCTGAAAAAATGCAATTTATGAACAGTCGCTTACCCGTCGCCACTCAGGTTTTAAGTAAAAAAGATGACCAGTTTAAATTTGAAAAGCAGACCATTGAATTACACCGATTTGTTAAAGCAGGACATACCGACGACCATTCTGTATGGTTGCTAAAACAGGAAAAAGTAGCTCACAGCCCGGATCTCCTGAATCCTGACCAACTGCCGATGATGGGCTTCGCCGTATCGGATACGTTGGTTTACCATGACAGTAATTTGCGTCAGGTTGAAATGCTTGACTGGAAATATTTTATTGGCGGGCATGGTAATATTGGTTCACACGATGATTTCAAATTTCAACGCCAGTTTCTTAATGATCTTAGGGATACGACAATTAAAGTCAGAAAAGAAGAAAGTTTTGGTAAATTTATGAATAAAACGGCAAATAATCATGCTGATTTTGCGCGAGCCCAGCGCGAAGCAATTATTAAGAAAGTAACTGAAGTATTACGTCCGAAATATGGCCATATGTATGGCTACGACGCATCTATGCCTGCTAATATCGAAATGGCAATAAGATTGGTCGGTTCTTATTACTAAGATAAAATCAACTTGCAAGAGATTGTAATTATATTGCAAAGTGAAAATTAACCTCGGTAGCGAGATATTACCGAGGTTAATATTGGCATACATTACACCTTTATCAGGCACTTAAACGATACATCATATCTTATCTGGATTATTAGATGACGAGCCATACGCACCAGGTAATTAAGAATCCGGTAAAACCGAGAATGGTCGTTAACACTGTCCAGGTTTTCAGACCGTCTGCTACCGACAACCCCAGATATTTGGTCACAATCCAGAACCCTGAGTCATTAATATGTGACGCGCCAAGCCCACCAAAGCAGGCTGCCAGCGTCACCAATACGCACTGAATTGGATTCAATCCCATCACCGCTTCTGAGAGTAACCCGCCGGTTGTCAGGATTGCTACGGTTGCTGACCCCTGCGATGCACGCAGCGCCAGTGAAATAATAAATGCGGCTGGTAACAGAGGCAGGTCAATCATTTGTAACATGTTGGCAAGGGCTTTACCGACGCCCGATTCCACCAGCACTTTGCCAAATACCCCTCCAGCACCAGTAACCAAAATCACTACCGCCGCAGTGGGAAGGGCAGAGCCCATAATGTCGCTGGTGTGTTGTAAGCTCCAGCCGCGACGTAAAGCCAATAACCAGAATGCCAGCACCAGCGCAATCATTAGAGCTACCATTGGTGAGCCGATCAACTGTAGCGTACCAAGCAGGGGATGCGAAGGCGGCATCAGTGTTGCAGAAACCGTACCCGCCATGATAATCGCGATAGGAATAACAATTAGCGAGGTGACCAGCGCGACGCCCGGTGGATTTATTTTATCGCTTAATTTTGTCGCGCCTTCCTCACTGGCCGGAGCCAGTTGCATCTGTTCCAGTACCTCGACCGACATCGCATATTGGCGCTTATTGATTATTTTCGCTGCAAAGTAGCCAACAATCCCTACGGGAATAGAAATCGCAATACCGATGATGGTTAGCCAGCCGATGTCTGCGTGGAGTAACCCCGCTGCGGCGACAGGGCCTGGATGCGGCGGTACCGCCACGTGAACAGTGAGCATGATCCCAGCGACAGGCAGGCCAAATTTGAGTGGCGATATTTTGGCAACCTTGGCAAAACCGTAAATGATTGGCGCAAGAATAATAAAGCCGACATCAAAGAAGACGGGAATACCGAGGAAGAACGCTGCCAGAGTCAGCGCAGCGATAGTTCGTTTGTCACCTAACTTGCGACTGAAATAATTAGCCAGTGACTCTGCACCACCAGAGTGTTCGATCATACGCCCCAGCATAGCGCCCAGACCAATAATAATAGTGACGGAACCAAGTACACCGCCCATCCCGGCGATCATCACTTTACCCACTTCGCCCGCCGGTATACCCGCCGCAAGTGCGACTAACAGGCTGACGAGGAGCAGAGCAACGAATGGTTGTACCTTTGCCTTGATGACCAGTAGCAACAGCATGATTACGCCAGCTAACGCAATGCATAACAATGTAATTGTGGACATGGGAAACCCTGTCTGAAAGTTATAGTTAACCTACCCCATCCGTAGATGGGGGGATGTATGGGTACGTTGTAATTAGGGATTTAACGAATTAGCGCCAGGCGTCAAACCAGCCAAGCCCTTCTTCGGTGAGGCCACGAGGTTTGTATTCACAACCGATCCAGCCCTGATATCCCACTTCATCGAACAGGCGGAACAGCCACGGATAGTTGATTTCTCCATCGTCCGGTTCATGTCGATCAGGTAGTCCGGCAATTTGTACGTGCGCATATTTCCCGGCGTAGTCGCGGATTAAATGTGTCAGGTTGCCATCTACTTTTTGCGCATGGAAAGTATCCAGTTGAATAAATACGTTATCTCGCGCAACCTCTTCAACAATAGCCAGTGCTTGATACTGGCTGGAGAAGAGATAATGAGGCTTAACGCCGGGGCTGAGTGCTTCAACCAATATTCGCTTGCCGTGTGGCGCAAAGCGGTCGGCAGCGTAGCGGAGATTATCAATAAATACTGCCCGGTACCGTTCAGCATCTTCGCCAGCGGGCACGACGCCTGCCATCACATGGACTTGTTCACAATTGAGCGCCAATGCATATTCCAGTGCCAGGTCGATGTCTGCGCGTGCTTCGTGCTCACGTCCGGGAAGGGCGGATAATCCCCATTCTCCCGCATTAATATCTCCGGGAGCGGTATTGAACAGCGCCAGTGTCAGATGGTTTTGCTCCAGTTGCTTTTGGATTTGCAGGGTGGAGTAGTCATAGGGAAACAGAAATTCCACAGCATCGAACCCGGCTTTTCGCGCTGCGGCGAAGCGTTCAATAAAAGGCACTTCGGTGAACATCATGGATAAATTAGCTGCAAAACGAGGCATTGCATTAACTCCTTAATTCCGCAATTTCACCTGCGGTCAGATAACGGATCGGGCGGTCACCGAGAATAAAAATCAGCTTTGCCGTTTCCTCCAGCTCTTCCATATTGTTGGCGGCTTCTTGCAGGCTTTCACCGCAAACCACTGGGCCATGATTTGCCAGTAAAAAAGCCTGATTGTCTGCTGCCAGTTCCGCCAGATCCTGTGCGATGCGTTTATCGCCCGGTCGGTAATAAGGCACCAGCGGGATATTTCCCATCCGCATCACCACGTATGGTGTGAACGGACGAATAACGTTGCTGCTGTCCAGCCCTTGCAGGCAGGAAAGCGCCGTCGACCACGTACTGTGCAAATGCACTACCGCTTTACAGCGCGGATTGTTGCGATACAGCGCCAGATGAAAGAGCACCTCTTTCGAGGGTTTGTCACCACTTAACCATTCGCCATCCGCGGTGACTTTGGAAAGCCGCTGCGGATCGAGATTGCCCAGGCATGAACCTGTCGGTGTCGCCAGTAAATTCCCGTCAGGTAAAAGCAGCGACAGATTGCCAGCCGAACCGGTTGCATATCCGCGCTGAAAGAATGAACTGGCAATCCGCGTCATCTCCTCTCGCAAAGACTGCTCTACTTTTGCGAAATCGCTCATGATAAAAACTCTCTTTGGGCTCGTGAAAAAAAGGCTTCATCACCGAAGTTGCCAGATTTAAGGGCGAGTGAGACAGGCTTATCCAGTGCGTTTACCCACGGCACGCCGGGGGAAATGGTTGGGCCAATATGAAAACCTTTTATGCCCAGGCTCTGTGTGACTACGCCGGAGGTCTCACCGCCTGCGACAATAAAGCGTGTCACGCCTTCCGCTGCTAACCGCGCCGCTAGTTGAGAAAACAGTGTTTCCACTGCCTGACTGGCTTTTTGTGCACCGTATTGCTGTTGAATTGCTGCCAATGCGTCAGTGCTGGCGGTGGCAAAAACCAGTGGAGCAAGTACACTTTCCTGGCCCAGAACCCACTCTGCCAGCTCGTGTGCATAAGCGGCCAGAGTTTCGGTTGAGAGGCAGCGTGCCACATCAACCTCACGGGCTGGTGCAATTTGACGGTAATGTGCCACCTGGCGGTTGGTCATTTGAGAGCATGAACCGGAGAGCACTACGCCGCGCCCAGCGAGCGGACGCCCTGCTTCGCGAGCCTGGTTACCGTTTTCTTGCGCCCACTGCCGGGCCAGGCCAATCGCCAGACCAGAACCGCCCGTTACCAGTGGGGCATCGCGCAAGGCTTCCCCCTGAATTTCCAGATGGTGTTCGGTCAGCGCATCAAGCACCGCGTAGCGATAGCCCTCTTGCTGTAAGCGAGCCAGCTCCTGACGAACGGCTTTCACACCTTGTTCGAAAACATGTGCTGAAACGACGCCGCAGCGCCCTGTGGATTGCGCTTCAACCAGACGGGGAAGATAGCTGTCGGTCATGGGATTTACCGGGTGATGGCGCATTCCGGATTCGGCCAGCAGTTGATTCATTACGAACAAATACCCCTGATAAACCGTACGTCCGTTGACTGGCAGGGCCGGAGAGAAGACCGTAAACGGTGTGTCGAGAGCATCCATTAATGCATCGGTAACTGGGCCGATATTCCCTTTCGCCGTACTGTCGAAAGTAGAGCAGTATTTGAAATAGATCTGTTTGCAACCTTGCTGTTGCAACCAGCTCAGAGCCGCCAGCGATTGCTGTGTGGCTTCAACCACCGGACAGGAGCGCGTTTTCAGGCTGATCACCAGTGCGTCGATTGCTTCCGGCATTTTACCTGTTGGAACACCGTTAATTTGTACCGTTGGTAGACCGTTTTCCACCAGAAAACTGGCGATATCCGTCGCGCCGGTAAAATCATCGGCGATAACGCCAATCTTGATCATGATTTCGCTCCCGGTAGAGTGATGCCAGAGAAAATCTTGATAACTGCGCTATCGTCTTCTTTCCCGTAACCCGCGTTACTGGCGCTGGTGAACATATTCAATGCTGTTGAGGCCAATGGCAGCGGGAAGTGCAGGGCTTTGGCTGTATCGGCAACCAGACCAAGATCCTTAACAAAAATATCGACGGCTGAATGCGGGGTGTAATCGCCATCCACCACATGACGCATCCGGTTTTCGAACATCCATGAATTTCCGGCGGCATTGGTCACGACGTCATACATCACATCCAGCGGGATCCCCGCACGGGCTGCAAGCGCCATCGCTTCGGCTCCGGCAGCAATATGTACACCCGCTAACAACTGGTGGATAATTTTTACGGTCGAACCCAGTCCCGGTTCTGCTCCGATGCGATAAACTTTTCCGGCAACGGCTTCCAGCACGGGTGCTAGTCGTTCAAAGGCAATATCGCTACCGGAGGCCATGACAGTCATTTCACCGTTAGCGGCTTTTACCGCACCACCAGAAACCGGCGCATCCAGCATTTCCAGACCGAATCCAGCCAGAGCGGTAGCAATTTCTTGCGCATCAGCACTGGCGATAGTGGAAGAAACCATTACTGCCGTACCGGGTTTCAGATGTTGTGCAACGCCTTTTTCACCAAACAGCACCTGTTTAACCTGGGTCGCATTGACCACCAGCACCAGCAGAGCGTCCAGTTTTTCGGCAAACGTCGCGGCGTTATCAGAAACCCCGCAAGCACCTGCCTCTTTCAACGTAGCGCAGGCATTGCTGTTCAGGTCTGCGCCCCAGGTAGAAAGACCTGCGCGGACACATGACAGTGCTGCTCCCATTCCCATTGACCCTAAGCCAACGATACCGACATGAAACTCCGATCCCGTTTTCATCTGCTCTCCTTGTTAATTTAAGTGATATTTTGTTTGATGTTGTGAATATAAGCGCGGAAAGATAACGATATGGTGAGCTGATTCACAAAAATTAACATTGTGTGTTATTTTATGTGAACTAAGCGTTAGTTGCGCCGCGCACGTTTCGCAGGCAAATAGCGTAGAATGTCCGCAGGACAAAGGAAGGAGCAAAAGTTGATACCCGTAGAGCGTCGCCAAATCATCCTTGAGATGGTAGCTGAAAAAGGCATTGTCAGTATTGCTGAACTAACGGACAGAATGAATGTGTCACATATGACTATTCGTCGGGATTTACAAAAACTGGAGCAGCAGGGAGCCGTTGTGCTGGTGTCCGGGGGCGTCCAGTCTCCGGGACGCGTGGCGCATGAACCTTCTCATCAGGTAAAAACTGCGCTGGCAATGACGCAAAAAGCGGCTATTGGCAAGCTGGCGGCAAGTCTTGTTCAGCCGGGACGTTGTATCTATCTGGATGCGGGAACGACCACGTTAGCGATTGCACAGCATCTGACTCACATGGAGCCACTCACAGTGGTTACTAACGACTTCGTTATTGCGGACTACTTGCTCGACAACAGTAATTGCACAATTATTCACACTGGCGGCGCAGTGTGTCGGGAAAACCGTTCCTGTGTTGGGGAAGCCGCTGCGACCATGCTGCGTAGCCTGATGATTGATCAGGCTTTTATTTCTGCATCGTCATGGAGTGTGCGGGGGATCTCTACGCCAGCAGAAGATAAAGTCACGGTGAAACGGGCGATTGCCAGTGCCAGCCGCCAGCGAGTTTTGGTCTGTGATGCGACGAAATATGGACAGGTGGCGACATGGCTGGCGTTACCATTAAGCGAGTTTGATCAGATCATTACTGACGACGGTCTGCCGGAGAGTGCCAGCCGCGCGCTGGCGAAGCTGGATCTCTCTTTGCTGGTAGCGAAAAATGAATAATGACCTGCAATAACGCCGGGTTACTCATGCTTCACAGAAGAAGCATGAGACTACTTTATTTTATAAAATGACAGCCGCCCGCTTTTCGGCGATCCGGTATCTATATAAATCTGGTTAGCGAACGTCTGAATGTTATCAAACATCATATGACCAAATATAAAGAAGTCGGCACCGTTTATTTTTTGTAATTCGCTATTAAGTGATTTCTGCACACGATCAACAGGCCAGAGTAATTCGCTCTCCGCTATTTCTTTGCCAAACTGATACTCCTTCCCCGGATAATCTGCATGTGCGATGACATATTTTATGGTGTCGTTAGTGATTTCAATAATATGTGGAAGGTGATGGAATTTCAGCAACAGATCTATTGCCTCTTGTTGCTCTGAATCATTTAAATCGAAAAACCAGTCACCACCGCTGGCAAGCCACATATTTCCATCGCCAGTTTCGAATGCATCAAGCGCCATCGCTTCGTGGTTGCCTTTGACGGAGATAAACCAGGGCTGGTTTAACAGGCGCAGCACGTTAAGACTCTCGGGCCCACGATCGATGTTATCGCCTACCGAAATAAGTAAGTCGGTTTCAGGGCAAAAAGAGAGTTGATGTAAGCGGGATTGTAATAATTGATAGTCACCATGAATATCACCAACGGTCCATATATGGCGATAGTGATGGGCGTTGATTTTTTGGTAGCGTGTAGATGGCATGGTTTTACCCTGTAAAATAAGCTTTCCTATTATACAGGGTATTTTTATTTGATTCGTCAGTTGTTGTTAATATTCCCGATAGCAAAAGACTATCGGGAATTATTATTACACCAGACTCTTCAAGCGATAAATCCATTCCAGCGCCTGACGCGGAGTCAGTGAATCCGGGTCGAGGTTTTCCAGTGCCTCGACCGCAGGCGAAGTTTCTTCCGGTACGGACAGCAAAGACATTTGTGTACCATCCACTTGCGTAGCAGCGGCGTTCGGCGAAATGCTTTCCAGCTCACGCAGTTTTTGCCGTGCGCGCTTAATAACCTCTTTTGGCACACCCGCCAGAGCTGCAACCGCCAGGCCGTAGCTTTTGCTCGCCGCGCCATCCTGCACGCTATGCATAAAGGCAATGGTGTCGCCGTGCTCCAGTGCATCGAGATGCACGTTGGCGACGCCTTCCATTTTCTCCGGTAACTGGGTCAGCTCGAAATAGTGGGTAGCAAACAGCGTCAACGCTTTGATCTTATTTGCCAGATTTTCCGCACACGCCCACGCCAGCGACAGACCATCGTAAGTGGACGTTCCACGCCCGATCTCATCCATCAATACCAGACTGTACTCGGTGGCGTTATGTAAAATATTGGCGGTTTCGGTCATCTCCACCATAAAGGTTGAGCGCCCGGACGCCAGGTCATCTGCCGCGCCTACGCGGGTAAAGATGCGATCGATAGGTCCAATCTCGACTTTTTGTGCCGGTACATAGCTGCCGATGTAGGCCATCAGCGCAATCAGTGCGGTCTGGCGCATATAGGTACTTTTACCGCCCATGTTCGGACCGGTGATGATCAACATGCGGCGCTGCGGCGACAGATTCAGCGGGTTGGCGATAAATGGCTCATTCAGTACTTGTTCAACTACCGGATGGCGACCTTCGGTAATGCGAATGCCCGGTTTATCAATGAAGGTCGGGCAGGTGTAGTTCAGGGTATAGGCGCGTTCCGCCAGGTTCACCAGCACGTCGAGTTCCGCCAGCGCGCTCGCGCTCTGTTGCAACGCTTCCAGATGCGGCAACAGCAGGTCGAACAGCTCTTCATAAAGTTGTTTTTCCAGAGCCAGTGCTTTGCCTTTTGAGGTGAGAACTTTATCTTCGTACTCTTTCAGCTCCGGAATAATGTAACGCTCGGCGTTTTTCAGCGTCTGGCGGCGCATGTAGTTAATCGGTGCCAGATGGCTTTGCCCACGGCTGATCTGAATGTAGTAGCCGTGCACCGCATTAAAGCCAACTTTCAGCGTGTCCAGGCCGGTACGTTCACGCTCGCGGACCTCCAGACGCTCCAGATAATCGGTCGCGCCGTCAGCCAGCGCGCGCCACTCATCCAGCTCTTCGTTATAGCCCGATGCGATAACACCACCGTCGCGTACCAGCACCGGTGGTGTGTCGATGATTGCTCGCTCCAGCAGATCGCGCAGCTCGGCAAACTCGCCCATCTTCTCACGCAGCGCTTGTACCGGTGCACTATCGACATTTTCTAACTGCGCACGCAACTCTGGCAGTTGCTGGAAAGCGTGACGCATACGGGCCAGATCGCGTGGGCGAGCGGTACGCAACGCCAGACGCGCCAGAATACGTTCCAGGTCGCCCACCTGACGCAGTACCGGCTGTAACTCGGCGGTGAAATCCTGCAATGCGCCAATAGTTTGCTGGCGCTCAAGCAACACGCGGGTATCGCGCACTGGCATATGCAGCCAGCGTTTCAGCATACGACTACCCATCGGCGTTACAGTGCAGTCGAGCACTGAAGCCAGCGTATTTTCCGCACCGCCGGCCAGGTTCTGAGTAATTTCCAGGTTACGACGCGTCGCGGCATCCATAATGATGCTGTCCTGCTGACGTTCCATAGTGATAGAACGAATATGCGGCAGGGTCGTGCGTTGGGTATCTTTCGCATACTGCAACAGACAACCGGCAGCACAAAGTCCGCGTGGTGCGTTCTCCACACCAAAACCGACCAGATCTCGGGTGCCAAATTGCAGGTTCAATTGCTGGCGAGCGGTGTCGATTTCAAACTCCCACAGCGGGCGACGACGCAGGCCGCGGCGACCTTCAATCAGCGACATCTCGGCGAAATCTTCCGCATACAGTAATTCCGCTGGATTCGTACGTTGCAGTTCTGCCGCCATCGTTTCGCGGTCCGCCGGTTCGCTCAGGCGAAAACGACCGGAACTGATATCCAGCGTTGCGTAGCCGAACCCTTTACTGTCCTGCCAGATAGCCGCCAGCAGATTGTCCTGGCGCTCCTGTAACAGTGCTTCATCGCTGATGGTGCCCGGCGTAACGATACGGACAACTTTGCGCTCGACCGGCCCTTTGCTGGTCGCCGGATCGCCAATCTGTTCACAAATAGCAACCGATTCGCCCTGGTTCACCAGTTTGGCGAGGTAGTTTTCCACCGCATGGTAGGGAATCCCCGCCATCGGGATTGGCTCTCCCGCTGAAGCACCGCGTTTGGTCAGTGAAATATCCAGCAGTTGCGACGCCCGTTTTGCGTCGTCATAAAACAGTTCATAAAAGTCGCCCATCCGGTAAAACAGCAGGATCTCGGGATGCTGGGCTTTCAGCTTGAGATACTGCTGCATCATGGGCGTATGGGCGTCGAAATTTTCAGGTGTACTCATGGACTTATGATTTCCATTTCATTGAAAAACAATACTTTTTAAGAGATTTACAATCTTTTGTGGTGTCACGTTGTCTCATGAAAAATCACCAAATCTCAAAAAAAAGTGTAGGTCAAAGTGTAGGTTTTCAATGTAAGAGTCTGGTGATAACCTGAATTCGAAAACAACCTACACTTATAAGATTTACATCATTAATATCAACCAGTTACATGGAGTTTCTGTGTCTGAAAAACAACCTAATAAACCTCTAACCGCTCGCGGTATAGATACCATGAAGCTCGGCATGACTCTGGCAGATACGGGCGAAAATAGAGGCCTTCGTGTTACGCGTGGAAAAATGGGAATCTGCACATTTTTCTACCGCTATACCAGTCCAATAACAGGTAAAGATAAACAGATCTTGATAGGCCATTATCCTGTGACCACTCTGGCTGATGCCCGCGTTAGGTTACACGAACTGAAGATAATCAGAAAGCAGGGGCGATGTCCCAGAACTGAGCTGGATGAGGAAAAGAAGCAGCTTAAACTCGAAAAGCAGAAAGTTAAGCAGAAGCCTGTAACAGTCAAAGATGTAGTCGAGTTATATCTGACGGAGAGGATTGAGGACCGTAAAGACTCTGATGGTAAGCTGATCCGTGGCGCACGCAAAGTTAAAGGCCAGAAAGAGTGCCGGAGAACTCTGGAAGGCGATGCCATCAGAGTGCTGGGGCATATGGAAGCTATGGCTGTTACGCGTAAGGATGTGGTGGAGTTGGTTAACAGTATTGTTGAACGAGGAGCAAGAGTTCAGGCGGGTAATGTAATGCGAGAGTTGAGTTTAGCCTACGACTTCGCGATTGCCCGACAATGCTTAGATGAACACTTTGTTAATCCTGCAATGTTGGCTAAATCAAGCATTCGGCAAGCCAGAACAAAAGTGACCTGTAACCGTCGTGCTCGTTTTCTGAGTGAAAAGGAACTATCACAGTAAGAGCAAATCACAGGGGAGGTAGATGCCTCCCCCTTTACCTGAGTCAGTTTAGACCGTCATTCATTGAAGATTAGAGCTAAATCCCATCTGCATGCTGGCGTTAAGCCAGTTGCGGGCATGATTAACGATATTGCCTAAGCCGACGCTTCCCAATAACTTCAACGTTTTTCTATGGTTATGGGCAGTTCAGCGGACAACTCTTTCAACTTTAGTTAGACTAGGAGGCTAAATCTGACTGTGGCCGTAATAATTTTACTAAGGTTTGGATGTGGCGATCTTTGACATTGAGAAAGATGAATTACTCCGACTCACCGATAGTCAACTTGAAGAGTTGACTGCTCGTCTTGCTGAGGCAGAGGTAGCAGCTCATGGCCACAGTCCCGCATGGGTTAATTGGTCTGGTTCCATCAATGCACCAGACGGAGGAATTGACGTTCATGTTCAGGTTCCTATCGACAAACTAAGTACAGGGTTTATCGAGAGGCCCGACACGATCTTTCAGGCCAAGAAGCCTTCGATGAGTGCGTCCGCGATCAAGAATGAAATGGAAACTGAACAAGGATTACTACCGTTAATCTCTGAGCAAGTTTCTAAAAGAGGAGGATACGTAATTGTCTGCCTCAGTGATGATTGTTCTCCTATTTCTAAGATGAAACGCCTGCAAGCAATGCAGGAAGCAGTTAAGGATGAGCCAAATAATGGCAATATCCATCTCGACTTCTTTGATCGCTCGAAACTGACTCAATGGTTACGCCAGCATCCGTCAGTTATGTTGTGGGTAAAAGGGATACTCGGACAGGGATATTCAGGCTGGCAGCCATACGGTGCGTGGAGTAATCCTCCCAATGGCGTCGTAGACACTCTAATCTTAGCTCCTGGAGTCACGGTCACTCTTCCATCAGGGCAAGGGCAGAAGCTTAGCATTGAAGATGCTATCAATCCGATGCGAGAACTAATCCGTTCTACTAAAAAAGCTATTCGCATAACAGGATTGTCTGGTGTAGGTAAGACTCGGATCGTTCAGGCACTTTTTGATGAATCGGTTGGATCTGACCCTCTAGATAGAACCTCTGTAATCTATGTTGATACAGGTGCTGACCCAGCCCCCTCGGCAACGGCTATGCTGGAGCGGCTTATTGTCGAAGATCGACGAGCTATTATGATCCTCGATAATTGCCCATCAGCACTACACTCTTTATTGGCAGGTAAGATATCAGCCGTAGGTAACAAGGTAAGACTTATTACCATCGAATACGATATTAGGGACGATAAACCGCAAACAACCGAGGTAATCCGCATAGAGGCGTTTGGACCGGAGGTAGCTGAACAGCTTTTGATTCGTCGCTTCCCCCGTATAGGCCATCACAATGCCCGTAGAATAGCAGCGTTTGCTGATGGGAATGCACGTGTATCCTTGGCAATAGCAGAGAGGGTAGAAGAGGGTGAAAGTCTAGCTCAATTGTCTGATGCACAGTTGTTTAACCGCCTTTTTGAGCAGCGTAATGATCCCGATGATGATCTGCGGGAACAAGCTGAAATATTGTCCTTAGTGTATTCCTTCTCCATCTCAACCAGTGAAGGCGGGATTAACGAATTGGAGGCGTTAGGCTCACTCGGCGGGTACTCCTACAGGCAGTTATTCAAAACAGTTACTAATTTACTGAACCGTCACGTTATCCAGAAAAGAGCTAATTGGCGGGCTGTTCTACCTCATGCTATTGCAAACAAGCTAGCTGCATCGGCACTTGATAGCATCCCCGTTCATGAACTCAGAGACACCTTTGAAGCTCCCGGTCGCCAACGTTTATTAATATCATTCGCACACCGGCTAGGATTGCTCCATGAACACGCTGTAGCGAAAGAAATCGTTGAAGCGTGGCTTCAACCAGGAGATTTGCTTGGACGAGGAACTGAGTTGGATGATGCATCAATACAAATGTTGGCATACATCGGTCCGGTTGCGCCTGAAACACTTCTCAACAGGATTGAAGAAGAGCTTACTTCATCTGACTTTAAAGGTATGGAACGGCGTTACAGTCTACGACGGACAACTATGTTCAATCTCCTGCAATCGTTGGCATATGAACCGGAAACTTTTGAACGTTGCGTCAGGCTGCTAATTCATGCGGTAGATTATGAGGTTGAAAACAACAACCATGACTCTGTACGGGGTAAGATCAAGAGGCTTTATCAGCCATACCTGTCTGGTACACAGGCCTCTTTAGACCAGCGCCTTGCAATTTTGAAACAATGCCTTTCATCAGACGTCGTTGGACGCAAAGAATTGGGCCTTATGATGCTTTCAACAGCCCTCAGCGGCCCACCTTGGACGGGGTTCGGGGCTAATGAGTTTGGTGCACGACCAAGAGATTATGGTTTTCAACCAACCTATGAAGAACTTGTTGAATGGCGTAGTGCATTCATTGAAGTTGCGGTTAATGCAGGAACTTGCGGAATTCCTGCGGTTGAGGAAACTGCGCGGCAGCTTTTAGCGAGGGCTTTTCGATCAATATGGCGTCAAGAGGCTGCCAGGACAATGCTCATTGATGCTGCTCACAAATTACATTCTTACTATCCGTGGGTTGAAGGATGGAAGGCCGTTCGTTCAACGATATATTTTGATTACACCAAGCGCAGAGATATCGAAGATTTAGAGCCGTTGCCAAGCGATCTTGTCGCTCTGGAGAGTGAGTTAGAACCACATGACTTGGTTCCGGAAATAATGGCTTATGTATTAAGTAACGGACGCGATTATTTGGCATTTAGTGCCGATACTTCTCCTGATGAACCTAATAAGTTCGCTAATCTTAGGACATACCTTGACTCTAAAGCTTATCAATTGGGTCAGGATTTCGCGTCATCTCAGCATACGCTTGATGAGTTGGGGCCTAATCTGTTCTTGGTGGGGGGGATGCCCTACCGTGTTAAATTTGGTCAAGGTTTAGCAAGAGGGGCACTTGACCTACGGGAGTGTTGGCAACAACTCGTTGCTTATTTGGATATACAAACCGGTTCTCAAAAGGATTTTGCAGTTATCCGTGGCTTTATCGACGAGACAGATACTATTGATTCAATATTAGCCCAAGAATTTCTCGATCAATGTGTGCGTCATCCTGAGTTGCGATACGGAATTGTTTATTTACATCCTTGGCGAGAATTCACTGAAACTGACTTGGATCGCTGTTTGGCTCTTTTAGATGACCCCGACATCATGCCGTCAATGTATGGACAAATTCTTTGGGGAGACCAATACGCTCATTTGCCAGAGCCGCGCATTGTTGATCTTGCTCACAGGCTTTTAAGTATGCCAAATGGCGATGATGTTATTTTGGAAGCTTTAAGCATGAAGTTAAGTGACCAGAAAGACGGTTCGAGTACTCTTGGCTTTGATCTGCTTCAAATAGGATTGAAAGCTGCAATCCAGAGGTTCAAAAGAGAGCACAATGATTCCGCTGGGGGAATGGATTACGGCATGGAATGTGTTGTTGGTGCCATATTGCGTCTCGAAGGCAACGAGGCGGGGAAGTTAGAGTGGTTAAATACGATCTTTGCTGTTGTTGATGAACAGTATGGCTGTATTCATTCGTTTGAAGACACTATAAAGATGACTGCGGCATCAATGCCAGAAGCGTTCCTCTCTCGTATTTTTGAAGGGACAGAAGAACAGCAACAACGACGTATTCATTTTATCCATTATGATGATGTGACAGAGTCCCCTATCGCGAATATCGACGTGAATGTATTGATCGAATGGTGTCTTACTCGAAACGATATTAATGTATGGGCACCTCTCGCAAAGGGTATCCGCCTTTGGTCTGTGGGGGATGATTTGGATAAGGTCACAATGCAGGTTTCAGCGATTCGCTTCCTTGAAGCAGCTCCTGTGCCAAAGGCCGTACTGGAAGAATTCGCTTATCGCGTAACACCGACATCTTGGTGGGGAAGTCGAGTTAACGTAATGCAACCCAGAGCAAATACTATTAGTAGATTAATAGAGCATGAGCGTACAGATATTGCTGCGGCAGCTAGAATTGTTTCCGAGAAATTAAACGATTGGATAGAACATGAAAAGTTGCAAGAGCAGCAGGAGGATGAGATGCGCGAACAACGCTTCGAATAAAAGCGGTTCTATCATCCCATTGATAGATCATTTATCAATGGGATGATGGTTGGCCAATAAATAAGCGTTGTAAGAAGGGTAATAGTATATCTCTGATACTATTGAGTGAAAACTGATGAGCAGAATTGTGACCATTGATGCGTTTTAGTGGCTCAACATAAGACATTAAGTTCAAAGGAGTGTTTAATAGAGACTCAAAAGTAATAATTAGGGTTAGTATTCATGACATTGATTACCGCAATGACAGCAGAGAGCGCAAGAAGCTTTTTCTTGAAGCACAAGAGCTATTGTAGTTTTGCACTTCCTGCTTATTTTGACTTTGCGCCTCTTCTGCTCGCAGTGAAAAATGCTCTCGAACAAAAGCAAAACGGTATTAATGATATCGGTTACAAAAAAGCATGCGATTTCGATAATGTTAACTATATCTTACAAACGAATAAAGATGGCCACTATTGTTGGCGACCATTCGAATTAATTCATCCTGCAATTTACGTTCATCTTGTCCATAAAATAACGGAAGATGAATCATGGCAACTCTTGCTTGAAAGGTTTGGTGAGTTCCAAAGCAATACAAAAATTGTGTGTGCAAGCCTTCCAAGAGAATCTGAAGAAGATGGAGTTTCTGATAAGGCAAAAGCTGTATCAGGATGGTGGCGTGATGTTGAACAAGAATCTATCAATAAATCTCTTCAGTTTAAATACCTGTTCAGTACTGATATCGCAAATTTTTATCCATCAATTTATACCCATTCCATACCTTGGGCAATTTACACAAAAGAAGATGCTAAAGCAGCAAGAGGAGCAGGTAGAAATCTTGGAGACCAAATTGATTATGCCTTACGACAGATGCGATGGGGGCAGACTAACGGCATTCCTCAAGGTTCTGCCCTTATGGATTTTATTGCGGAAATCGTTCTTGGTTATGCTGATGAGTTGCTTGGGCAGAAACTCGAAAGCCAGAATATCAATGACTATCATATCATTCGATATCGAGACGATTATAGAATCTTCACAAATAGTAAAGAGGATGCAGAGGCGATAGCGAGACATCTAACTGTTATTCTGCAAGGGTTAGGGCTACAGCTTAATGCTTCTAAAACTTCACTTACTGAAGATTTAGTCCTTGGTTCAATGAAACCAGATAAACAAGAAGCGTTGATGGTATTTGGAAGAAGTGTTAATGCCACAACTATTCAAAAGACTCTTTTGAAGCTTGTTATCTTTTCTCGTAAGTATAAAAATTCAGGTCAGCTTGAAGCCTATCTTGCTAAGATAAATAAGCGTTTAGAACGCATGAGTAGCATAAAGGAGGAGGTTCGAGCGATAGTCAGTATTATTTCTGATCTAATGATTAATAATCCAAGAACATTTTCATCTTGTGCGTTAGTGTTGAGTAATGTATTAAAGTTTGTAGATAATGACGTAGAGAAATTAGAGTTGCTCAAACAGATCAAAGATAAGTTTAAACCTATCTTAGGTACTGGGATTTTAGATATCTGGCTGCAACGTATCTCCTATCATATTAACAGAGATATTGAATATAAAGAGACGCTTTGTTCTATCGTTTCTGGCGTTCACGATAGGCCTCATGAGCATGTTTGGAATTCTGAATGGATAAGTGACAATAATTTCAAGAACAGTATTATGGCTACCAGTTTTGTCGATAACGATAAACTTCAGGCCTGCGAGCCGATTATACCAGAGGAAGAAGTTACACTCTTTCCTTATGATAGTGATGTTGATGAGGAAGACTTAGAATAGTTATTTCAGCTATAAGATCTTAGAGGGTTTTAATGATTTATTAAGGGTGGTTAACTCACCCTTTTTTATAAAGTGTTATTCTATTATATACTCAATAAACCTCAAGATGCGGGTGTGAGCACCTGAAAGTGATCGTTAATTCGGGATGTCAGTGAGTCCGCTATATCCGACAGTGTCTGGTTAAAAAAGACAGATATTGCTTCCCTGAACTCTCGCGTACTGCTGAAGTAGCGATTATTCCGGGCATGTTCGTTCATTAATTTCCACATTCTTTCTATCGGATTCAGGTTTGGACTGTAAGGGGGAAGGTAATGCAGCCTGATATTTACCACTTCCGCCCAGTCTTTCACTAACTGTGAACGGTGGTAACCTGCTCCATCCAGAATAACGTGGATTTTCTGGTTATAATCAGGATAAACCTTTCGTATCTCATTGAAAAAACGGGATACATTATATTCATTAATGGTTTTATATTCGCAGATTAGCGGTGACGTCAGTGCTTTCAGATTCAGCGCCCCCATGATATTCAGGCGTGTGCGGCTGCCTGTTGTTTTTACTGCTTTTTTCTGGCCTTTGCGTATCCAGCCATAGCTGATTTTAGTGGCCTGAGTCGGATGGACTCCATCAATAAAAAGAATCGGCTCATCACCCACAGTTGTTTTCAGTTCCTTATAATATTCAATGAATTGCCTTTGTTTCTCTTCACTGAATTTATGGGGGACGCCTGACGGTTTTTTGTAGGTGAAACCATTACGATGCAGCCACTTATTCATCCCCGGAATGCTGAAAATGATGTTCCATGTCCGGGTGACAAACGCAATAACATCGCGGGTATGGTGAAATAAATTATCGGATAACTGGCTGATTAAAAAGGCCGTTTGTTCAGCACTGAGTTTGCTGTCTGAGCCGCCGTTTTCGGGCTTCAGTTTTCCTTTATTCAGGAATTCGCTGATATGGTGATCAATCGTTGTCTGATGCAGGCGTAAAGCCTGAGCAATCATGGCAGAACTCCAGCCTTCGGAAGCCAGAAGAATGGCTTTAATACGATCTCTGACTCGCCCGTCACTACTGGAATCATGAAGGCGTTCAAGTTCAGCTTTTTGTTGCTCAGTAATGAATATTTTCATGTTGGACAGCATGATCTTCTGTTGCTGAAAAATCAAGTATCTTCAATGATCACGGGTATATATGAAACCGTATGTAAGGTTAAATACAATAAACATAACTGCATAGGGCTGGCTATTGTGTGGGAAGGACCAAATAAAGCAGAGGCTACACCTTTAGTTCAGGGAGAAATGTTCGAATTTTTTCTATCAATAAACATGTCTCAGATTAGAGGTAGCAGGCCTGTGTTCTTAATCCACGAAGACACTTACAAAGATCTTAATCAGTACAAGAAATTTATAAATGGAGATATTGCCTTTGTTCAGAGAACACTCCCATTAGATCAGCGTTTATTCTGATAAAAAATCCAGTCAGAATAATGGACCTTACTTGATATGTATGTTGAAGCTTAACATCTTCAACATACTACGTGCTCACGCACGCTGATAACATAGATATAGATTTTTTTTATGGAGGCTATGACATGTATATATATGATGAGATGTATATATATAGTAGATATATGGGCTATAGTAGGGGGAAATCAAAAAAGTGATAGCGCGATCCTTGAAATATTTGCTAAGATTCATGCATTGCAACCTTATTTAGATTAAGATAAATATGTTGTAGATGAAACTTCAAGATCAAAAATACCCCCCAAAAAAGTGGTGTTAGCTCAAAACAGGTTATATCTCTATTTTTATCTTGTCTCATTGAATAAAGATAAGTATCTATGACTACAGGATGAAATATTAAGATCATGATGATTTTTTTCAGATGGTACTAGCTTTTAAAAGGTTTATCGAGGTTTCCCTGATGGATTTATACATGTAGAACATTTAAAAATTACCTCCAATTTATTTTAAATATATAAAAAAAGCAAAATATTATGAAAAGAACAACTGTTGCAGAAGCAAAAATATTCACAGATAGGATGACTTTTATTAAGTTTAGAAATATGGTTTTTCAATCCCATTTGATAATGAAAGTGATAGACGACGATCTCGTATTTATTATCAAGAAATTGCCAAATTTCTACAGCATTTAATTGCCTGCTGTACAACTATCAAAAGAAAGAAACTAAAGTATCAGGAGAAAGATGATAAGAAATGGACTTACTCTGTCCCAATTCCAAAGAGTATAGGTTTAAAAATAGCCTCTTCTGTTTTCGATCAAGAGCGGAACCTTGGTTATTCTCGTGCCCTGGAAGAGATTGAGAATGCTGGTCTCATTAAGATATTTCGACATGATTTTAACAGGCATAAATGCAGAGAATTTGCCTTGTCCAAAAAGTTTCTTTCTGAACTGTTCTAAGAGAGCAAACTTAACAAGGATATACGTTATGTATCATTAGGCGATATATATAATAAAAAAGAGTATTCCTTAAATGAGCTACTCTTCAATAATAAAAAATTAAAGCACCTGACATCCAAAAGAGATATTCCTGATAAACAATTCAGAGAGTTGGTGAAAAATGTTTATGCAAATCTCGATGAGATTAAAATAAACATAGATAAGCTTTTAACCTATTGTAACGATAATCCTTCGCCTAAAAACAAGAGTTATTATTTCAACTTTATTTCTCATCTTGCAGAGACTGATTGCCGTAAGGTAGATGATAATCCCCTAGTTATCTCATACAGGCAACCCTACAAAACAGCTAAGGTAGGAGGGCGTTCTTTTGAAAATGGTACAGGCTTTCAGGGATTACCAAAAGGAATGAAGTGGGGATGCCTTGAAGAAGGATATAACTATGACATTAAAAGTTGTCAGCTTGAAATTCTGCGCGATGAGTTAACAAAGATTGGTGTATCAGATGAGAACCTCCATATCCTTGAAACTAAATATATCGCCAAGGTATTAAAAATAAGCGAGGGTTTAGTTAAGCAATTTAGATATTCTGCTGTGTTTAGTGCAGGTCATGTAAATTTAAGCCGTAAAAGCAAGACTGTACAGCTTCTGTATAAGTCCTATGGTGAAATCAAAACCCGGCGAATACTTCTTCGCTGGCGAACATTGTTGGAACCGCTTAAATATGATCTTAATGAATTAATCGATTATTATTTGTCTACGGGTAAAACAAACCGCTATGGCCTATGTGTGAGAAATGCAGTCGGACAGATCTTCAACTGTACTTACAAAGATCCTGCGGCGAAGATAAGGTGGCGCTCTGATGTCATGCGACGCAAGCTTCTCGCTCATATGCTACAAGGCGAAGAGAGTAGGGCTGTATATGATTTTGTTGCCGCACACTCTGGTATTTGTGCTTTAGAGCATGATGGATTCGTTTCTCGCCGCAAGCTCAAGAAAGGTGACTGGAAACATCCATATCTTAAGCTCGTTATGAAATAGACAATGGGGCTACTCAATGGCTATCATCCTTTGTAATCCTTGATATATACCTCTTTACCAGAGGAGAAATCTACTAATTCTTTCTTCCCAGAGGGGTATTCTTTTATTATTAGCCCTTTCGGTATTCCTCCTGTTGTGTAATAAATAGGTACTCCTTTAGCTAAATTATCTCGGGCTGCCTTACCATAGGATGGTTTTCTCTTTGAAGCTTTATCTCTTTTATCTAATCTTTCAGGTTTAATTAATTCTTTAAAGGTTTCATTATACATCGAAATCGCATTAAGCATATCTTCGTCTGGTGAGGGAGAATTTTTGATAATGTTATCAATATTCCTTATGTCATCACTTGTAACATTACCACTTCCAAATATAACTCTTAGCGAATTAAGTAATAGCTGGTTGACTATATAATCGTTTAAGTCGATTTGTTCCATTGCAGCAGCTTGCGATATTATCTCCTTGTTCTTTGTTGATAGATCTATTACTAATGTTCCTTTTGGAGATTCACAGTTACGTGACATAACATATCCTTTCGTGAGTCTATTACGTGTTTAGCGATTATTTTAAACTTCATCCGAAGCAGGCTAATACTGCCTTAGATATCAAGAGTATACTCCATAAGACATATGCCCTATTAAATTCAATACAGTCTGTGCTCCTGATTCAGAAGATATTAACTCGATAGGCTTTTTATAAGATAAAGCACGAGAAGGTTTATCCAACCACTCTTTAGCTTTTGTTTTACTGCCGAAATATTCAACAGCAGCAGACATAACTCGAAGGAATCTAATAATCTTTTCACCTTCTTCTTTAGACCGAACGCTATCTCTCGTCATTCATCACCTTGATTTATAATAAAGAGGCATGGAACTATGCCCGTTCACTAATAAATTTATTAATTTCAAGCTTCACATACCTGTATTGAATAATCAAGTTATGAGATTTTTAAATTAACCAATACATGGTCTTATGAAGATGCGATATGTATGATGTTTTCTCAGAGTAAATGGTAAATCAGTAATGATGTCTATCCCTGTAACCTTTATCATAACCTCACATTCTAATTTATTGTGTATTAATAGATATATTTACGACGGTGAGTATATATTCATAAAATATTCGCTGGACGAATTGAATCAAATATCATGAAAAAAATAATATCTACATATCATGAGATTACAAAAGTGTAAGTAAAAACGTGGTTTTTGATCTTATTCAATAAAAAAGCTATATTAATCAATGATGAAATACTAATGCATCATGGGCGTATGGGCGTCGAAATTTTCTATTGTACTCATGGGGTTAAGTCCGGCTCCCTGATGTTAAATGTAGTGTGATGGTTTTTATTTTCGTTGTAATCACATAAGGCGCACATGATACCGGAGTTAATCATTTCAGGGGAAGACGCGAAAGGTGAGTTCTTGATGTCGGTTCCGCGAAAAATGCTGCTTTGCAGCTTTTGCGTGATGACGATGAAACAAGATCGCCAAATTCGTCGGTTGAAGAAACCTCCTCCTTCAGAGACATAGTCCCCTTTAAAATTAAGTTGTAATATAAATGCACCTTAAGAGTATGGAGGCAGCATGTCCGGCAAGCGTATCTCTCGTGAAAAACTGACGATTAAAAAAATGATCGATCTTTATCAAGCGAAATGCCCGCAGGCGTCAGCAGAGCCGGAGCATTACGAGGCGTTGTTTGTTTACGCGCAAAAGCGGCTGGATAAATGTGTGTTCGGCGAAGAGAAACCAGCCTGTAAGCAGTGTCCGGTGCACTGTTACCAGCCTGCAAAGCGTGAAGAGATGAAACAGATTATGCGTTGGGCCGGGCCGAGAATGCTGTGGCGTCATCCGATCTTAACCGTGCGTCATCTCATCGATGACAAGCGTCCGGTGCCGGAGTTGCCAGAAAAATATCGTCCAAAGAAATAAATCTGCCGGAGAGCCATACTCTCCGGCAAATACGGCGCTTACGCTTTGGTGGCAATCAGGATGGCTGATGCTTTGATCAATGCAATAACGCGCGAGCCAGTGGTGAGTTTCATTTCATCCTGACTTTCATTTGTTACCACTGCCACAATTTCAAAACCCGCATCCGTTTTGATATGGACAGTGGCGTTCACTGCGCCTTCGGTGATTGTCGACACGCTGCCAGCAAACTGGTTGCGAGCAGAGAATTTCAGTCCACAGTCTTCCGTTGCCAGCGTGACCCACGGGGCTTTAATCAGGGCAATCGCTTCTTTCCCTTTCGCCAGACCCAGCGCTTGCTGGCTGCTGTGAGTCACAATTGCCACCAGCTTTGCACCACCTGCCAGCGTCAGTTCTACTTCATCATTCACAGCGCCCATTGCTACTGCGCTAACTGTTCCGGTTAATTGATTTCTTGCTGAAACTGCCATACTGCCTCCTTTCATTGAATGTTGATCGAGTATAACCACATCTGTTAAATCAATGCCGATTTATCAATTCCCAGTCGCTTCATCCGTGACAGCAGAGTCGTGCGTTTCAGCCCCAGACGTTGCGCAGCGCCTTTAGGCCCGGCAACCACGCCGTTTGTTTCTTTCAGCACGCGAACAATCAACTGATATTCATCTTCGCCCTCCTGGGCGACAACCGTTGCGGCAGGCGGCGTTTCAGGTTCTGGTAAAGCAATATCTGGCAATGACAGCTGCAGCACGTTGCCGCGTGTTAGCAATACCGCTCGCTCGATGACGTTTTCCAGCTCACGCACGTTGCCCGGCCATTCCATGTTGCTCAGGATGCGCAGCGTCTCGGCAGGAATGCTGTCGATATTGCGCCCCAGACGACGGGCAATTTTGAAGGTAAAGGCTTTCGCCAGCAGCGGAATATCTTCCGGACGCTCGCGTAGTGGCGGCAGGTGGATCGGGAATACGTTCAGACGGTAATAGAGATCGCTACGGAACTCTCGGTCGGCGACCATTTTTTTCAGATCGCGGTTAGTCGCGGCAATTAAACGTACGTCCGTCTGAATGATTTTGTTGCTGCCGAGACGTTCAAACTCCTGTTCCTGTAATACACGCAGCAACTTCGGCTGTAACTCCAGCGGCATATCGCCCACTTCATCGAGGAATAGTGAGCTTTTATCCGCCAGTTCAAAACGACCAATGCGCTGAGCGCTGGCACCGGTAAAAGCCCCACGCTCATGACCAAATAGATCGCTTTCCAGCAATCCGGCAGGCATCGCCGCGCAGTTCATTTTGACCATGCGGCGATTATTACGCCCACTGAGATTATGGATCGCGCGGGCAATCAGCTCTTTACCTGTACCAGTTTCACCGAGGATCAGAACGGTACTGTCACTTTGCGCCACCATTTCAACTTGTTTAAGTACGCTGTACATGGCTTCGCTGCGGCCAATAATCTCGCCAAATTCACTATCAACATTGTTGAGCTGCTCGGTCAGGGCGAGGTTTTCATCAACCAGCCGTTCTTTCAGACGATGAATTTCCTGATAGGCGAGGGCGTTATCGACAGCGATTGCCACACGTTCGGCAATCTGGCGCAGTAAATTCAGATTGGTAGTGGTAAAGACTTTCTCTTCGCATTGCGCCAGTTTCAGTACGCCCAGCATGGTGTCGCCAGACATCAGCGGTAACAGGCACAAGGTTTGAATCTGATTGCCCCAGGTGTTGAACAACATGCGTTCATAGGGGGCTAAATCGTCCCGCTCGTGGAGATTAATCAACAGCATCTCTTTACTTTTGAAGACGCGTTCGGTGAGGGTTCCGGCTTCATCGACTTCGCTCTGTTCGTGAGCGGGATGCTGTTTATCAAGATAGTGAGTGGAGTAGATGTTGAGTTTGTTCTTACGGTGGCTGCGTAAGACGATGCTGATATCGTCAATGTCGAAATAGTAATGGATTTCTTTGGCGACTTCGCTGACCAGTTCGTCCATATCCAGGCGGGAAAGCACCGCGTTAGTGATGGCGACCAGGATGCGGAAGTTATCGCGTTCCCGGCATAACAACTCATAGTCGACATTGTTAACGACGCGGCTCTGGATTTGTTCGGTGACGACAGAAACGATCTGCGTAAATGTTTGCAGACGATTGAACTCTTTTTCGCTCCAGGGGCGATCGTCATAACGAATAAATTCACAGCCACCAAAAATATGCCCTTCCGCCGCCAGTGGCATCAGGCAATAGTGACCAAATTTGGGGTATAGCCCACCTGTGGCCAGCTGCGGCCAGGTTTCACAAAATTCTTCGTAACTGCAATGCAGCGTATCAGGGCGCGACAAAATGCTGCGTACCGGACCGTGTGCCAGAACAGTTTCGTCTTCATATTTAATGGGGGTGTCTTTTTCACGCGATGCGTAATAAGACGCACGTTGAGTCTGCGCTTGCCACAACACAATCGCCGCGTTGTCGGCGAGCGCAGAACGCTTTACCAGTTGCGAAAGAGCCTCACACAGCGAGGCCAGATCGGGCTGCTGCAATAGTGTCCGAGTGATGTCGAACAACCCTTGCTGTCCGAGATCACTCATCGGTGTATATGACATTTTGTTCTTCCAGGAAAGCACCGCAAAGCGGTGCAAAAGGTCATTGACTAACTATAGGAGATTTAGAATTTTATTAGCATATACGCGGAAGCGGTTCGGCGTGCGGTAGATCGAGGGTTCGTTTCACGCCATACAGACCGGCAAGACGAACACCTTTACGTTCTACTACTTCGCCAATCAGCGCCGCATCTTTTCCCAATGGATGGGAATGTAACGCCGCCAGCACTTGCTCTGCTGCGTTGCGTTCAACGGCGATCACCAGTTTGCCTTCGTTGGCAAAGTTAAGGGCGTCCAGTCCCAGCAGTTCGCAAACGCCGCGCACAGCAGGTTTAACCGGCAGTGCCGCTTCTGAAAGTTCAATACCACAACCGCAGGCTGCCGCGAACTCATGAACCACCGCGTTTACACCACCACGGGTGGCATCACGCAGCGCTTTCACGCCGGGAATGTCACGCAGCGTCTGAATAAGCGGCGTCAGCACCGCGCAGTCGCTGACCAGTTCGCCATCCAGCCCCAGCTGCTCACGCAGGTTAAGGATAGTCGCCCCGTGGTCGCCGAGTGTACCGCTCACCAGCAATACATCGCCTGCGGTTAGCGTCTGTGCGCCCCAGTGAATATTCGCCGGAATTGCGCCCATGCCAGCGGTGTTGATAAACAGTTTATCTGCCGCGCCGCGCTGCACCACTTTAGTGTCGCCAGTAACGATGGCAATGCCTGCCGCGCGGGCGGTTTCTGCCATGCTGGTCACTACGGCTTTCAGTGTCTCCATCGGCAATCCTTCTTCGAGGATAAAGCCACAGGAGAGATAGCGCGGAATTGCGCCACTGACCGCAACGTCATTGGCGGTGCCGCAAATCGCCAGCTTGCCGATATTACCGCCAGGAAAGAACAGCGGGTCAATGACGTAACTGTCGGTTGAGAACGCCAGACGGTCGCCTTCCGCTACCAGCTGTGCCAAATCAAGACGGGCCTGATCTTCCTGCTCTGCCAGCCACGGGTTGGCAAAGGCTTCCATAAACAGGCTGTTGATTAATTGCTGCATCGCCTGGCCGCCGCTACCGTGGGCGAGTTGGATATTATTCACGCTTCACTCTCCTGCTGACGATACTGATACCACGCGGCGCACGCTCCTTCGGAGGAGACCATCAGTGCACCAAATGCGGTTTGAGGATTACAGGTGTTACCAAACAGCGGGCATTGATGCGGCTTACATTTGCCCGTCAAGACTTCGCCACAACGCGCACGCGGGTCATCGCAGACCTGCTGCGGTGCCGGGCGGAAATGTGCTTCGGCATCGAATCGTTGATAATCCGGCGTCAGGTGCACGCCAGAAGATTCAATCACGCCTAAGCCGCGCCATTCGCTGTCGCCGTTGACACAGAACACATCAGCAATTGCCTGTTGCGCCAGCAGGTTACCGGCATCCGGCACCACCCGACGATACTGATTCTCTACCTTGCTATGGGCCGCTATTTTCTGCTCCACCAGCATCACCACGCCTTGCAGTAGATCAAGGGGTTCGAAACCAGCGACCACCAGCGGACGATGAAAATCGCTGGCGATAAAATTATAGGCATCAGTGCCGATAACCATACTAACGTGACCGGGCGCAAGAAACGCGTCGATACCGTTATCCGGCTCTTCAAGTAAACTGCGCAGTGTTGGGATGAGCGTAATGTGCTGGCAGAAGAAGTAAAAATTCTGCACATCGCGGGCTTTTGCCTGTTGCAACGTGATGGCGGTGGTCGGCATGGTGGTTTCAAAACCTAAGCCGAAGAACACCACTTTGCGGGTTGGATTCTCCTGCGCCAGTTTCAACGCATCCATTGGCGAGTAAACGATGCGCACATCGGCACCGCGTGCTTTTGCCTGCAACAGCGACCCCTGTTTCCCTGGTACGCGCATGGCATCGCCAAAGGTACAGAAGATGACTTCCGGATGGCTGGCAATCTCCACGCAGGTGTCGATTCTACCCATTGGCAGTACGCACACCGGGCAACCCGGACCGTGGATAAACTCAACGTTTTCCGGTAGCAACTGGTCGAGGCCGAATTTAAAAATGGCGTGGGTATGACCGCCACACACTTCCATAATCCGCAGAGGGCGTTCGGCGGTGTAAGAGAGATGTGAAGCACGTTCGCGCAGATGCTCAATTAACTGCATTACCTGTTCCGGCGCGCGATATTCATCAACAAAACGCATTATTTTTCCTCGCCATACAACAGCGCGCCGACATCTGGCTCAACGTCAAACATGTTTTGTAAGGCGTCGAGAGTGTCGCGTGCTTCGGCTTCATTAATTACGCTCATGGCAAAGCCAACGTGAACCAGTACCCACTGGCCCACGCGTGGCTGACCGTTTTCATCGCAGCTGCCGACTAACGTTAAATCGACATCGCGCTGAATGCCGCAGACGTCGACTTTCGCCTGGTTGCCGTCAATAGTGCGGATCTGGCCGGGAACGCCTATGCACATCGCTGTGTCTCCAGCCAGTTCAGCCACTGGTCCATCCCTTCGCCGCTGGTGGCGGAAATAAGGATGATTTCAATTTCTGGATTGACTTCACGGGCGCAGGCGATGCACTTCTCAACGTCAAAGTTGAGATACGGCAGCAGGTCAACTTTGTTGAGCAGCATCAGCGAGGCGGCGGCAAACATATGCGGATATTTCAGCGGTTTGTCTTCACCTTCGGTAACGGAAAGCACCGCCACTTTGTGTTTTTCACCGAGATCGAAGCTGGCCGGGCATACGAGGTTGCCAACGTTTTCGATAAACAGAATACCGTTATCGTCCAGTGGCAGACGCGGTGCGGCGTCGGCAATCATCTGTGCGTCAAGATGGCAGCCTTTACCGGTGTTCACCTGAATCGCTGGCGTGCCGGTAGCACGAATGCGCGCGGCATCGTTCACGGTTTGCTGGTCGCCTTCAATAACTGCGCACGGAACGCTGTCTTTCAGGCGCATTAAGGTTTCCGTCAGCAGGGTGGTTTTACCGGAACCAGGGCTGGAAACCAGGTTGAGCACCAGTTGCTTGCGGGCAGCAAAGCGCGCGCGGTTGCGTTCAGCCAGACGGTTATTTTTGTCCAGCACGTCAATTTCGACTTCCAGCATCCGACGCTGGCTCATGCCCGGCGCGTGAGTGCCCGCTTCGCCATGACCGTAATGCAGGTCGCCTTCTTCAGTCTGGCTGGGGGTAAATTCAGGCGCTTTAATGCCGGTGATTTTCATCTTCGGGCGTGCCGCCGGGGCAAATGGCGCGCTACGAAACGCGGAATGAGGGTTATGTTCATCACCCTCAATATAGAGGTTGCCTTCACCGCAACCGCATGTTGTACACATCGCTCACTCCTGGTCTATTTCTATCCGCCGAATCTGTAAACCGTCGTCTGCCACAATCTGTAGCATGTCACCATGACACAGTGGACAGCGGCGGACGCGCTGGGTCAGTAGCGTCACATACTGTTGGCATGTTTCACACCAGCATTCGGCCTCTTGTTCTTCGAGGTGCAGTTTACAACCTTCCGCCACGCTGCCGCGGCAAACCAGATCAAAACAAAAGGCAAGAGAGCTGGTTTCGACACAAGAAAATGCGCCAATTTTGAGCCAGACCCCAGTTACGCGTTTTGCGCCGTGTTTTGCGGCCTGCTGTTCGATCAATTCCAGTGCCCGTTGGCAGAGGGTTATTTCGTGCATATCGCCTCCCATTAACTATTGCCAGCTACAAGCAATAATTGTGCCAGTGTTGATTATCCCTGCGGTGAATAATGTCGATGATGTCGAAATGACACGTCGACACGGCGACGAAATTCATCTTTAGCTTAAAAATCTCTTTAATAACAATAAATTTAAAGTTGGCACAAAAAATGCTTAAAGCTGGCATCTCTGTTAAACGGGTAACCTGACAATGACTATTTGGGAAATAAGCGAGAAAGCCGATTACATCGCACAGCGGCATCGTCGCCTACAGGACCAGTGGCACATCTACTGCAATTCGCTGGTTCAGGGGATCACGTTATCGAAAGCGCGCCTGCATCACGCCATGAGCTGCGCGCCGGACAAAGAACTCTGTTTCGTCCTTTTTGAACATTTTCGCATTTACGTCACCTTGGCGGATGGCTTTAACAGCCACACCATCGAGTATTACGTCGAAACAAAAGATGGCGAAGACAAACAGCGGATTGCGCAGGCGCAGTTGAGCATTGACGGCATGATTGATGGCAAGGTCAACATCCGCGATCGCGAACAAGTTCTGGAACACTATCTCGAAAAAATCGCTGGCGTTTACGACAGCTTATATACCGCCATTGAAAACAATGTGCCGGTGAATTTAAGCCAACTGGTAAAGGGACAAAGCCCGGTAGCATGAGCTGAGGCTTTGCCCGTTTTGCAGGCGTTACGCCTGTTTGGGGATGGGCGTGTCGATGAGTGTCGAAAATGACATTTCATCGGCATGTTTTCGTCAAAAATGACAATCACCTGAGGAATGCCTGGTGAATCGTTTTGTAATTGCTGACTCCACGCTCTGTATCGGCTGCCACACTTGTGAGGCTGCCTGTTCAGAGACGCATCGCCAGCACGGCCTGCAATCAATGCCGCGCCTGCGAGTGATGCTAAATGAAAAAGAATCTGCGCCGCAGCTCTGTCATCACTGTGAAGATGCACCCTGCGCGGTGGTCTGCCCGGTTAACGCCATCACTCGTGTTGATGGTGCTGTGCAGTTGAATGAAAGTCTGTGCGTAAGCTGCAAACTGTGTGGTATCGCCTGCCCGTTTGGCGCAATTGAATTTTCCGGCAGCCGTCCGCTGGATATTCCGGCAAACGCCAATACCCCGAAAGCGCCACCGGCACCGCCTGCTCCGGCGCGTGTCAGCACATTGCTTGACTGGGTGCCAGGTATTCGCGCGATCGCCGTCAAATGTGACCTTTGTAGCTTTGATGAACAAGGTCCGGCCTGCGTGCGGATGTGCCCGACTAAAGCCCTGCATCTGGTGGATAACACCGATATCGCCCGCGTCAGCAAACGTAAGCGTGAGCTGACTTTTAACACGGACTTTGGCGATCTCACCTTGTTTCAGCAGGCTCAAAGTGGAGAGGCTAAATGAGCGCAATTTCCCTGATCAATAGCGGCGTGGCGTGGTTTGTCGCCGCCGCTGTTCTGGCATTTCTCTTTTCTTTTCAAAAAGCGCTAAGTGGCTGGATAGCCGGAATTGGCGGCGCGGTGGGTAGCCTGTATACGGCAGCCGCGGGCTTCACTGTGCTGACTGGCGCGGTTGGCGTGAGCGGTGCGCTGTCGCTGGTAAGCTACGATGTGCAAATCTCTCCGCTTAACGCGATTTGGCTGATTACGCTCGGTCTGTGCGGTCTGTTTGTCAGCCTCTACAACATTGACTGGCATCGCCACGCGCAGGTGAAATGCAACGGCTTGCAGATCAATATGTTGATGGCTGCCGCCGTCTGTGCCGTCATCGCCAGCAACCTCGGCATGTTCGTGGTAATGGCCGAAATCATGGCCCTGTGTGCGGTGTTCCTCACCAGCAACAGCAAAGAGGGCAAACTGTGGTTTGCGCTGGGGCGTCTTGGCACTCTGCTGCTGGCGATTGCCTGCTGGCTGCTGTGGCAGCGTTACGGTACGCTGGATCTGCGCCTGCTGGATATGCGTATGCAACAGCTGCCGCTCGGTTCCGATATCTGGCTGCTCGGTGTGATTGGCTTTGGCCTGCTGGCCGGGATTATTCCGCTGCACGGCTGGGTGCCACAGGCACATGCTAACGCCTCTGCGCCAGCTGCCGCGCTGTTTTCCACGGTAGTCATGAAAATTGGCCTGCTGGGCATTTTAACTCTGTCACTGCTGGGCGGTAATGCACCGCTGTGGTGGGGGATCGCACTGCTGGTACTCGGCATGATCACCGCATTCGTCGGCGGTCTGTATGCGCTGATGGAACATAATATCCAGCGTCTGCTGGCTTACCACACCCTGGAGAATATCGGCATTATCCTGCTGGGGCTGGGCGCTGGCGTAACGGGTATCGCGCTCGAACAACCGGCGCTGATTGCCCTTGGTCTGGTTGGTGGTCTGTACCATCTGCTTAACCATAGCCTGTTCAAGAGCGTACTGTTCCTTGGTGCGGGGAGCGTCTGGTTCCGTACCGGTCATCGCGATATCGAAAAACTCGGTGGTATTGGCAAGAAAATGCCGGTTATCTCCATCGCCATGTTAGTCGGGCTGATGGCAATGGCTGCGCTGCCGCCGCTGAACGGTTTTGCCGGGGAATGGGTTATCTATCAATCCTTCTTCAAACTGAGCAATAGTGGCGCGTTTGTTGCCCGTCTTCTCGGGCCGCTGCTCGCCGTGGGGCTGGCAATTACCGGTGCGCTGGCGGTGATGTGTATGGCGAAAGTCTATGGCGTCACGTTCCTCGGCGCGCCGCGTACCAAAGAAGCCGAAAACGCCACCTGTGCGCCGCTCCTGATGAGCGTAAGCGTAGTGGCACTGGCGATTTGCTGCGTAATTGGCGGTGTTGCTGCGCCGTGGCTACTGCCGATGCTCTCTGCTGCTGTACCTCTGCCGCTGGAGCCTGCTAACACCACCGTTTCTCAACCGATGATCACGTTGCTGCTGATTGCCTGCCCGCTGCTGCCATTCATCATTATGGCGATTTGCAAAGGCGATCGTTTGCCATCGCGTTCCCGCGGTGCGGCCTGGGTGTGCGGTTACGACCACGAAAAATCAATGGTGATTACCGCTCACGGTTTTGCCATGCCGGTGAAACAGGCGTTTGCGCCGGTGCTGAAACTACGCAAATGGTTGAATCCGGTGTCGCTGGTGCCGGGCTGGCAGTGCGAGGGGAGTGCGTTGCTGTTCCGCCGGATGGCGCTGGTTGAACTGGCGGTGCTGGTGGTGATTATTGTTTCACGAGGAGCCTGAGAATGAGTGTTTTATATCCGTTAATTCAGGCGCTGGTGCTATTTGCCGTTGCGCCGCTGCTCTCCGGTATTACCCGTGTGGCGCGTGCCCGTCTGCATAACCGTCGCGGGCCGGGCGTGTTGCAGGAGTATCGCGACATTATCAAACTGCTGGGCCGCCAGAGCGTTGGCCCGGATGCCTCCGGCTGGGTGTTCCGCCTGACGCCGTATGTGATGGTGGGCGTCATGCTGACTATCGCTACTGCGCTGCCGGTGGTGACCGTCGGTTCTCCGCTGCCGCAACTGGGTGATTTGATCACCTTACTGTATCTCTTTGCCATCGCGCGTTTCTTCTTTGCCATTTCTGGTCTGGATACCGGTAGCCCGTTTACCGCTATCGGCGCGAGCCGTGAAGCGATGCTTGGCGTGTTGGTTGAACCGATGTTGCTGCTTGGTCTGTGGGTCGCCGCACAGGTTGCCGGTTCCACCAACATCAGCAACATCACCGACACCGTTTATCACTGGCCACTGAGCCAGAGCATCCCGCTGGTGCTGGCGCTTTGTGCCTGTGCGTTCGCCACTTTTATCGAAATGGGCAAACTGCCGTTCGACCTGGCGGAAGCCGAGCAGGAGTTGCAGGAAGGTCCGCTCTCTGAGTATAGCGGCAGCGGCTTTGGCGTCATGAAATGGGGCATCAGCCTGAAACAGCTGGTGGTGTTGCAGATGTTCGTGGGGGTGTTTATTCCGTGGGGACAAATAGAAACCTTCACCGTCGGTGGGCTGCTGCTGGCGCTGGTGATTGCCATCGTCAAACTGGTGGTTGGCGTCCTGGTTATCGCGCTGTTCGAAAACAGCATGGCCCGTCTGCGTCTTGATATTACTCCGCGCATTACCTGGGCCGGGTTTGGTTTTGCATTTTTAGCGTTCGTCTCCTTGCTGGCGGCGTGATTAAAGAGAGTTTGAGCATGTCTGAAGAAAAATTAGGTCAACATTATCTCGCCGCGCTGAATGAGGCATTTCCGGGCGTCGTGCTGGACCACGCCTGGCAGACCAAAGATCAGCTAACCATCACCGTGAAGGTGAACTACCTGCCGGAAGTGGTGGAGTTTCTCTACTACAAACAAGGGGGTTGGCTGTCGGTGCTGTTTGGTAACGACGAACGCAAACTGAATGGTCATTACGCCGTTTATTACGTGCTGTCGATGGAGAAGGGCACCAAATGCTGGATAACCGTGCGCGTTGAAGTTGACGCCAACAAACCGGAATATCCGTCCGTAACGCCGCGCGTTCCGGCGGCGGTATGGGGCGAGCGTGAAGTGCGCGATATGTACGGTTTGATTCCGGTAGGGCTGCCGGATGAACGTCGTCTGGTGCTGCCGGATGACTGGCCGGATGAACTTTATCCGCTGCGTAAAGACAGCATGGATTATCGTCAACGTCCGGCACCGACTACCGATGCTGAAACCTACGAGTTCATCAACGAACTGGGCGACAAGAAAAACAACGTCGTGCCGATTGGTCCGCTGCACGTTACTTCCGACGAACCGGGTCACTTCCGTCTGTTCGTCGATGGCGAAAACATTATCGACGCCGACTACCGCCTGTTCTATGTCCATCGCGGCATGGAAAAACTGGCGGAAACCCGCATGGGTTACAACGAAGTGACCTTCCTCTCTGACCGTGTGTGCGGGATCTGCGGCTTTGCTCACAGCACCGCCTACACCACGTCGGTGGAAAACGCGATGGGTATTCAGGTGCCAGAACGTGCGCAGATGATCCGCGCCATTCTGCTGGAGGTAGAACGCCTGCACTCGCATCTGCTCAACCTCGGCCTCGCCTGTCACTTTACCGGCTTCGACTCCGGCTTTATGCAGTTCTTCCGCGTGCGTGAAACCTCCATGAAAATGGCAGAGATCCTTACCGGTGCACGTAAAACCTACGGCCTGAACCTGATCGGCGGGATTCGTCGCGATCTGCTGAAAGACGACATGATCCAGACCCGCCAGCTGGCACAACAGATGCGTCGTGAAGTGCAGGAGCTGGTGGATGTGCTGCTGAGCACACCGAACATGGAACAGCGCACCGTCGGCATTGGTCGTCTGGACCCGGAAATTGCCCGCGACTTCAGTAACGTTGGCCCGATGGTCCGCGCCAGCGGACACGCTCGCGATACCCGCGCCGATCACCCGTTTGTTGGTTATGGCCTGCTGCCAATGGCAGTCCACAGCGAGCA
>ENA-OWZV01000038-OWZV01000038.1-human-gut-metagenome-genome-assembly--contig:-NODE-38-length-51444-cov-15.903734_pt1 | contig 51444 bp, 50 predicted proteins | sample MGYA00249264_ERZ652123 | MGnify/ENA primary metagenome ERZ652123 (study PRJEB26925, sample SAMN05827256) | human gut metagenome | biome: ENVO:2100002; feature: ENVO:00000062; material: ENVO:00002003... | reverse complement strand
GCAGTTGATTCAAAATCAACCGTAGAAATACGTGCCGGTTCGAGTCCGGCCTTCGGCACCAATCAAGTCTTTTTTTTCGTCTACTAAAGTCTATTTACGTATACAAAATCAATAAGTTAGATACCCTGCCTCTTGTTTCAGGTCTATTAAAGTCTACTGTCGTATATCAACATCTACCAACAAATGATGGTATAACTGTTGGTAGCTTCGGTTCGATTGAAATTGATACCAACAAGGAGAGGGGGATCTATGGCTCTTACTGATATCAAAGTCAGAACGGTTAAGCCTGCAGACAAACCTTTCAAACTTACCGATGGTGAGGGGATGCACCTGCTGGTTAACCCCAATGGCTCAAAATACTGGCGTCTTCAATACCGTTTCAGTGGCAAACAGAAGATGCTGGCGTTAGGAGTTTATCCAATCGTTTCATTGGCAGAGGCTCGTAAGAGGCGCGATACAGCAAAGAAACTGGTATCCGATGGCATCGATCCCTCTCAAAAGAAGAAAGAGGCAAAGATTGAAGAAAGCGGAGCACTAACCTTTGAGGCTGTGGCAAGAGATTGGCATGCATCCTGTAGTAAAAAATGGTCGGCGTCCCATAGTGAACGAGTGCTTAAAAGCTTAGTGGATAACCTTTTCCCTGCGTTAGGTAAACGTAGGATTTCGGAGCTGAAGACAAGGGATTTACTCGTCCCGATAAAGGTAGTCGAGGTGAGCGCGCGATATGAAGTTGCCTCTCGTCTTCAACAACGTACAACTGCTATAATGCGTTTTGCGGTACAAAATGGTCTAATTGATTATAATCCAGCTCAAGATATGGCTGGTGCAATCGCTGTAGCTAAACGAGTGCACCGCCCGGCTCTGGATTTCGAACGTATACCCGAATTACTTGATCGTATCGAATGCTTTAAAGGTCGAAAGTTGACGAAATTGGCAGTGAAACTCACTCTATTGGTATTCATACGTTCAAGTGAACTGCGTTTTGCAAGATGGCAAGAAATCGATTTTAAAAATGCGCTTTGGACGATACCTGCAGAACGAGAACCCCTAAAGGGCATTAAACACTCTCATCGTGGTTCTAAAATGCGTAGTCCTCACCTCGTCCCTTTAAGCCGTCAGGCACTGATAGTCTTAGAGGAGATAAAACAGATCAGTGGGGACTACGAATTGGTATTCATAGGCGATCACCAGCCCGATAGGCCAATGAGTGAGAACACTGTTAACAAGGCCCTTCGCTCGATGGGCTATGATACCAAAACGGAAGTTTGCGGGCATGGGTTTAGGGCAATGGCCTGTAGTGCGTTGATAGAATCAGGTTTATGGTCAAGAGATGCTGTTGAGCGTCAGATGAGCCACCAAGAACGTAATACCGTTCGTGCGGCCTACATACATAAAGCTGAGCATCTGGATGAACGCAGATTAATGCTGCAATGGTGGGCAGATTTTTTAGATAAAAGCCAAAAAGAAAAAATTTTACCTTTTGGCTTTTTAAACTAATTTCAGGACAATAAAATGACAGATGCATTAGTAGAACAAAAAAATCAGGCACTTAGTTTAGCTGAGAACAGTGTCAAAAACCTCTATGAAAAATATAAAAACAAATTAGAGGTAAATCCCGATCTGGATAGAAAAATCGTCAGCTTCCAAGCGAATAAAATTGAACCTATATTTAGATGGTTTCATTATCGAGAAGGGTTTTCAAAACAATTAATAGAGTATATATTGGAAAATATTAATATACCCTCTGGTGGGAAAATATTAGACCCATTTGCTGGAACAGGTGTGGCACCTTTTGTTGCAGAAAAATACCATGGCATGGATGGTATAGCCATAGAATTAATGCCAGTTGGCACTTTCTTTATGCAGTGCCGCAACGAGTTTTCTAAATTAAAAAATCAAGATTTGATTCGTTATGCCAGAAATGCATTGGAATCAAGACATGAGTGGCTTAAAACTACTCCGGAATGGGAATTTAAGCATTTAAAAATAACAGTAGGTGCTTTTTCGTATGAAGATGAAAAGGAACTGTGTCAATTTAAGACTTGGTTAACTAATATTGAAGATGAATCAAATAAATTATTTTTAGATTTCATCGCATTTTCGATACTTGAAAAATTTAGCTTCACCCGCAAAGATGGGCAATATCTTAGATGGGATCATCGCTCTCCGCGATTTTTAGATGCCTCTAAGAAAACGACCTTTGATAAAGGAGAAGTTTTAAGTTTCTTTGAAGCCCTCAGGAGGAAGTTAGAATATATCATTGAAGATCTTAGTATAGAAGTTAGTGAAGAGAATAAAACCAATGATGTAAAGATACTAGAAGGTTCTGTTCTGAAGGTTATTGATGAACTTGAAGATAATAGTTTGGATGCAATTATTACCTCTCCACCATATTGTAATCGTTATGATTATACAAGAACATATGCCTTAGAATTAGCATACCTTGGTGTTAATGAAGAAAATATACGTTCACTGCGACAAACCTTGTTGACTTGCACCGTTGAAAATAAGCCTAAACACTTTGAATGGCTTTCGGATGAAGATAAACATCATATCAACCAAGCCTTTGATAAGCAAAGTGATTTATCAAATGTGCTAACGTTTCTTGATATTGAGGCCAAAGAAGGGCGTTTAAATAACAAGGGAATTGCAACAATGGTACGAGGCTATTTCTATGATAGTGCTGTCCATTTGTATCAGGCTTCAAAAAAAATGAAGACAGGTGGATATTATGTGATGGTTAATGATAATGTGAAATATAATGGCTTAGAAATACCAGTTGACTTAATTTTATCAGAAATAGCCAATGAGTTTTCATTGAAAACAGAAAAAATATGGGTTCTTCCTAAAGGAAAAGGAAACAGCTCACAGCAAATGAAAAAACATGGTAGAACAGAATTGAGAAAATGCGTGTATATATGGAAAAAGGCATAGAAAAATCCATGCCTTTTTAATGGCCTAGCCAATAATTATATCAATAACTTCTTGGAGCTGTGTAGGATTTCTAATATTCGCAGCTCCATTAAGCCATCCATTTTGCATTAAGTTAAATATCTCTTGAGCCATTGAGTTTTCTATAGCTGCACCGAGAAAAACTAATCTTGGTCGAGGTATGCTAGAAACTGCGAATACTTCGTGTATCCTATTTAAGGCAGTCCAAGCAGTTTTCCAGTGTTCGTCTGCTCCTGCTGGATCTATACCACCTTTAAGTTCCCCGCAACAAATATAATCATTTGGGTTTTCAAGATTAGCATTTATAGCAGAGTTACCGCCAACAACAATAATGTCAACAGATTTATTGATAAATCTAGGTTTTTGATCAAAAAATACTCGCCTATTATGCCAATATATCTGAGTGGTTTTATTACCTCTCGTTATACGTTGGGGATTAAGATTTAAATTATGTAATCGCTGGAAAATATGTTCAGTTATAAAATGTTGAGCACTTTGCCCAACCACATTACGCATCATACCGCCTAAAGCATCACCACATGTAAGAAAATATCTTCTGTCAAGTTCTAACAGATATATTGGGTCATTTAGTCGGGTAAAATCGATGAGTCTATTAATAATTTCATTCTGCATTTCAATAGAAATATGTGCTAAACTCTTTCGCGATAGCATACAACTGGCAATTATATATTCTGTTAATAACCTATCTCTACGCAGCGAGTGAACATCGACTATCGTATGTTTATGTTCTCTAAAATAATCAGCATGATTAAAAAAGCCGCTAGCTCTTGAAAGTTTTTCGTTAGCTTGCCAAGAAAACCCGTCAATTCGATCCCTGACAGTGGTGATTAGATCATTGGCAGTCGCAACACTGTACATATAACCATTCCTTTTCAAAAAGTCACAAAAAAGTACGACTATGATATCATCTAATTTATTGATTTCTAGTGTCTAAGGGGTGAAGATAAAAGAAATGAACGTCGAAGGGATGTATCATGCAAAAAGCTAGGGAGGCTTAAGACTTGTTGATGTTTATTTTGTAACTTACAATTGGAAAGAAAATATAAATAGTACATTTAATTGGCTGTTGAATTGATAATTTATTAGGAGAGAGTATGTTTACAAAGCGTAATAAATTAGAAGATAAAAAGATAGATATTGGAAATCTGATTGCAACGTTTAATTATGAGATTAAGTATCTGGAAGAATATATTTCCTTTACTAATGAACTGATGAGTAAGAAAAAAAATAAAATACAAGATAATATGTATTCCGATACGTTATTAGATCCAATGAACGAAAGCCTAATTCAACAAATTTTTGAAAATGAAGGGAAGTATATATTAAGTTATTATCATCATTCGGCAGTCGTTCTTATCTATTCAGTATTGGAAAGCGTTTTATCTGATATATGTGAAGAGGTCAATAAAATAACATGCGCCAAATTTTCATTTAATGACTTGTCGGGAGGGAATATAATAAAAAAAGCCAAGTACTATCTAGAAATTACATCGGGATTAGATTTTTCATTAATTTCTGGGGAATGGGCTGAAATAGGAAAATTTCAAAACTTAAGGAATGTTATTGTGCATCAAAACTCTAGCTTTACAGGGAGTATTGATTCAATAGATAAACAAAAGCAAAAGATAAGAAATAATTTTCCAGAAATAGATATATCTTCCAGCAGTAATAGATTTTATATTCTTAATGATAGTCTTTTGAAAAAATTTATAAATTTAATTAAATCGTTCCTGAGTAAACTATTTATACATGTGCAAAATATTACATTTCAAATCGAAATTAAGACTCCTGTATTACAGGATATTAATGATGATATACCATTTTAATAGCTATAATACAACCCAGATTGTGCTGTAAATTTAGCAACTTGCTTTGATTAGTAGGGGCTATTTATGGGGGGTATATCATAACGAAAGCTTAGAGGAGCCATTTCCACTAAATTATCGATTCTAAAACAGTATCTTCAATGTATACTATCTTTATATCTAAAAAATTTCATTACTCCTGCTGTAGAATCGGATTTAAAATCATTTCTTGTTAGTAGAAATATTGTTAAGAAACCTTTTTCCTCGCAATTTGAACCTTGCCTTATCCTCAGTACTAACATTTTTAAAATGCATTAACACTCCTAATACAAACTCCTTATCAACATTATCCACCTTACAATCAACAGCCTTGGCCACTTCGGCTCCAAGGATGATCTTCAGGCGTGTCTCAGCGCTTTTGGATAAAGATTTCTCTTTGGTCTTGAGGCGATTCAAACGCATCTGCGCTGATGCTATTTTTTGCTTAATTGTTTTTTCTGTTCTTGGTTCTCCGCTTTTATCATCTGTATTCATAATTACTTTTCCTTTTAGTTGTTAAAGACATGAAATACAATTAAAAAAAGAAAAGGTCAAACCATTAGCAGAGGGTTGAATACTTTGCACTCCAGATTAAATTACGCAGTGCTGTATGATTGCTGTAAACAATCATCCGCTGAATATGCTTGCCCTGTTAATGATGGGATTTATCCCGAAAAAAAGTGTTTTTGTTTTAAAGTTGATAAATCAGTAAGCTCAAAATAAAATTGTGCAACAAATACGCGAGCAACCATAACTTAAAATAACTGATACTCTCCGCGTTACTTATTTTAACAAATCAATGAAAACAATTTCATCTCTTGTTTTTTGACTCTGATTTCTGGTCTTAACCTGTGAATTGTGCAACACATAAAAGCATCTGTTATTTTATCTGTTTTATCTTAATTTATCTTTCCCGCCTTACGGCGGGAGAAAAAACATTACTTCTGCCCTTGCGGGCGTTTTCTAAACACCTGAATTCAATATTATTATCCTACCTCAACCGTTTATCCGATTCCTACCTTGTTAATTTCACAGTCTGTAAATCTAGAGTTATTATTTAACTATAGAAAAACTTAAAACATTGTCGTTATTTTTAGCTATAAAGCAATGCCCACCTATACACTCACTTCGTGAGCGTGTGGGGTCTACCGACGGTTGCCTGCCGCAGGCTAACACCGTTTCCTTCGGAAACAAGGTCAACGTCAACACCAGAGTTTTTCTTGCGAAAAACTAAAACCAGCATAGTCGCATTGGAGATTTATATTTTGGTTTGATATTTAAATTTATATTGAGGTTCTTTTTATTGTATGGCTATTTTTCATCTTGATTTTAAAATTGTGAAACGAAGTGAGGGAAAATCTTCCGTTGCGAAAGCTGCCTATCATGCTCGTTGCAGAATCACAGATGAAAGAACAGGTGATACCTATGATTATAGTCGCCGTACTGATTTGTACGGGCATTTCATATTAGCACCTGTTAATGCTCCAGAACATATTGTTAAAGATTCTACAGCATTGTGGAATGAAGTTGAACGGGTCGAGCGTCAGCAAAATGGTCAAACGGCTCGTTATTTCGATGTTGCTATTCCTGCCGAGTTAAATAATGACGACAAGAAAAAACTTGTCCTTGAGTATTGCCAGAAAAATTTCGTTGATAAAGGCATGATTGCCGACATCGCTTTTCATGATCTTGATAGCGACAACCCACATGCTCACGTTATGTTGACATTAAAAACTATAGGACCAGAAGGTTTTGGTAAAAAGGAAAGGAGCTGGAACGACAGAAAAATGTCTGTTTTATGGCGTGAATCATGGTCAGCTATGGCTAACAGCTACCTTGCTGCCGCTGGTTCGTCAGAACGTATTGATCATCGTTCCCTTCAGGCCCAGCACGAGGAAGCTTTAGAAAAAGCAGCAGTAGCTTTAGATAATGAAGAAAAAGCGCTATGGCTTGCTAAAGCCACTGAAACGAACCGCCCTGCAATGAAACGTATCCACAGTGCCAAATGGCGTAGTAAGGCGGCTCAGGAACAAAGAGCCACAGAACAAGCTGTTCGTGATGCTGCCAAGCAGGAAGCAGTTGAAGTCTACAAAACATTCAGCGAACTTGATCTTGAAATCGTCGTTGATGTCAGAAGCTTTACGATTACACATCTTGCTGAACCAGAAGAGATTGTATTACCTAAAACTCACCCCGGCTCTTCTACTTATGAGAATCAAAGACCTGTATTGGTAGCACCAGCTCCTCATACTCGTATTCGTGGCGTTAAATCTTACCGTGATAAAACAAAAGTCAGTAAGGTCGTTGCTGGTAAGAAACCATCAGTCAGTATTTCTGATTCTGGAACAAATACTATCCTGAAAACATCCTCCTCTCAAAACCAAAACAGGGCATCCAGAAGCGCCCCTGAACGTGTTAAGAGGAAACAGACTACTCCACGTCAGGATAATATTTTTAAACGCTTCACAACTCTTGTCATAGATTTTTTCAAGCAGAAGTTTGTATGGGCTAAAGCAAACAAATCCCAAAATGATCTTATCAGTGAAGAACATGATAAACGTATTGCTGAAAACTATGTCTTTGATGAGGTATTAGGCCGTTCTATTCCTCGCACTGAATATGAGAAAAAAGCCAAGTTTAACCAAGATGACTATAAACCAACACCGGATGAGATCAACCGTTTCCCAAGTCGTCAGAATAACGAGCACAATAATGCCAATAGGGACATGGGCCTCAATCCGTCGATACATGAAAACAAAAAAAATAATTCAGCACAATTGAGACCATCCAGTTATCGTATTAATAAATAATTTTATTACCTATTAATCGTAACCCGTAATAAATCGCTGATAATCCAGTATGATTTACCCGTAACTTCTCAATTAGTTAGTTATTAATTTTACATTTACAGGTTTTATATTCAACATCCAAAATGGCAGAAACACTTTTAGATGAATACCCTAATGGTTTTAACTTTGAATATAACGATCTTAATTTCCTGATATCTTTAATCTTCCTCATTTTCCTGATTGATTTTATTGCATCCTTTTTATCAATGCCAGCAACTAACTGATTAGCTTGTTTTATATACTCGGCATGATTCTTATCACCTTGCTGCTTTAATGTATTTACTAATCCCCTAATCTTAAAATACATTGTGAGAACATCCATAACATTTTCTCTTTCAATCACTTTTTTCTTCAAATTAAAAAGACACATCCTTATATTATGTTTTCTTTTTTGTGTTGGTCTAATCTCTTTGATTACTTTTACACCATGTACGATTTTGGACTGACCATTCCTCAAAACCCTTGATTTCTTCCTATTTAATCTAACCCCACTTTTGAGCGCCATTGACAAAATCATTGTTTTTATTTTTGAAATATCTTCATTATTAACTTCTGATTCGAAACTAATAGTTATGTCATCGACATATCTCGTGTAATTTCCACCTAATTTTCCGACTTCCTCACTGATAAGAGCCTCTTCTTCTAAAAATATTAAGTTGGCAATATCAGTACTTAACTTAGTTCCTTGAACCAGTGAGCCTTCAAGTGTTGATAGATTGGCTATTAATGATGAAACTTCAGGGGAGAAGTTCATGTAATATTGAAATGCTTTAGCTATCAGATCTTGTTTTATAGAAGGAAAGAAATCCTTCATGTCTTCTTGAATGATAATTGACTTATTAAGATGGGATTTACAATCATCTATATAACTGACTCCTTTCCTACCTCCAGTAATATACTCTGGAAGTGATATCTTAGAAAAAATACGCTGTTTAATAAGCTCATGTATCTTTAATAATTCACCAACCACTTTATACGTCGTTCTTTTTTTATCTTTTCTTATTACCGGCACCGTTTTGAAATAATTTTTTTTGTTTTTTAAAAGATAAGTGAGCCTCTCTTCATTTGTTTCCAGCATTTTTAATAGAGACTCTAAATTAGCAAGTGGTTTGTTTGAATAATTCCAATTTTTATGCATTAACTAATGTATCCATTATAGTTTTTTTGAGCATATGATTGATGTCAGAAAACTCATCATTTGTCTCTTCACTTTCAGAAAGAAGGATGATTATATTTAGAGGAATATGTAGCGCTAATGATATTTTTTCTAACGCTGTAATTGTAGGATCTCTTTGATTGTTCTCTATACGAGATAGATAAGATTTCGTTAAATCCGTTCTATCTGATAGTTCTTGTAAGGTGAGCTTACGTGCTTCACGGCATAGTTTAATGGTTGAACCAATATCTAACATAGTGCACCTCAGATAATGGGATTGACATGGCTGGCTGCTCGTTCAAAAAATGAAGATGGATACATAACAAATCCCCTTAGTAGGTAGATATCAATGAAAATCAGAATCACCGCTCAGAAGTTTAATTAAAGCAAAGATCTTCGCGATATAAGAAAGATAATCTAAGGCTGTGTGGCCTTTAGAATTCTCCTCGATTCTCTTTTCAAGGGTCAGAATCGCATCATCCAGTTCTTTCAAAGAGCTATTGTCTACAGTGTGTTTGCTCTTTTCACGCACTTGGCGCAAAGTGTCTAAAACATCTTTCATAAAAACCTCTCATTTTAACAACACGATGCAACTTGCATCCCCCGCCAAAATGTCCTGTGGATCGTGTTGCACACCGTAGACAAAGCCAGCCAACACCCATCCAACACAACTGATTGGATACCCCGCCATTTCAGCATTAAACAATGCCGTATCGTAGGTATACGATTGCAATATACATTTCGCATAAGGTCACGATCACAATGAAGAGGGACATGGGCCACGTCTCGCATTGGAGAAATGGTTGACTGAAAATTTCACTCAGTCCTTTACCGATCCTAGAGGTTTTTAAAGAGCAAAGACAAACGAGTTCGTTCGTCCATGATTTAAAGATAGCTCAATGTTGACTGTGAGGCAACTCCATTAGATATTCTATTTTCATATAAAAAATACAATTTTTATTCATTATTTGAATTATTATATATTCTGAATTACCACTATCCATGCAGGTTGTATCCAACATAAAAATACTTTTATTATTTTTTATGATAGGATGATAGTCATCAACATGATTCTTATTTTACAACATTGAGATTTAATTTATGGATCTTTCCCCTGTATTTCTAATCGTTGTAATAATTTTAGTTATGCCATTATTTGTATATTTAGCAGTTAAGCAGCATAAAATATCGAAAGAAGTTTATGCACTACTTGCCGAAGATGGATATGATATTATATTTTCTGGAGAGGGCAACACTTACATAGCATTTAATATTAAAAAGGCATCTTTTCGCGCCGGGAGTTTAATCGATCATAGGTACTTCCAAGAATCAATATCATATATACATAATTATGAATGGAAATGGAAAGAACTTGATGGGAAAAAGATTGAGAACACTTTTTACATCTACATATCAAACATCGAGTTTCCTGTGCATAAAATATACTATCAACGAAAGGAAGATAATGCTGAAATTGAATGGGCAAAACTTCAAGCTGTTTTCCATCAATCATATGAACTGCAGAGCACAAAAATGAAAGAAAATCCTGAAATATATTTCGATTTCTTTATATCTCATGCTAGTGAAGATAAAGATAATTTCGTTAGACCATTGGTAAATGAATTATCGCAACTTGGTATTAATGTTTGGTTCGATGAACAAACATTGGAAATTGGTGATAGCTTAAGAAGGAATATAGATACGGGCTTAAAAAAATCATCTTATGGAATTGTCGTGCTGTCTCATGCTTTTTTTAGTAAAAAATGGACTCAGTATGAGTTAGATAGCTTGATTAACCGAGCAGTAAATGACGAAAATAAAGTTCTGCTACCAATCTGGCATAATATTGATGCAACAGAGGTTGCAGAGTATAGCCATTACTTAGCAGATAAACTTGCTTTACAAATAACGATACATAATATTGATGAAATAGCAAAAGAACTATCTAAAATAGCATACAAACGTAGAAGCATCGCAACGTCATAAAATAATTTAATAGGCAAAACAAACTTAGATGCAGGACTTGTTTTGCCTCAAAACTTTCCAGTATTGCATCCTTCTTCTGAATACAACATTATCAGAGAAAATCGCCTTACTACTATAACACCCACAATAGAAATGATCGGCAAGCTTATAGCAGCCCAGCCATTGCTGGTTCTAACAAGAGTCATAACAATATCAGAAATTATCATTCATGCCCTGTCATTGGTAAGCATTTATTTTTTATTTATACAAGAATCCTTTAATCAGATAAGGACTCATCTTATTCAGCCCTGTCGTAAAAGTAAAATAACCAAGCATCACAAAACCATTTGATATTTTTATCATCAGATGGATATTCATATCCGTTAATATTCTCTTTGAAAAAAGATATTTGCGATGGCGTCAGCATACCAATAAGTATCATTATTAGATCTTCTGAAGGATATTTATCGAACTCATCCCTCTTAATATCTGTTTTTTTCTTCAATGATCTTTGCAGCTTTAGCTATCTCACATAAAACATCATCTTTTTTATTTCTCATTATTATCTCCTTTGTTATTTTATATTTAATACTATATAAATAACAAATATCAAAAATATTTAAAGATCATTTAAACATAATCAACCTTGAATGTATTTAATATATTATTCAATACAATAAGCCCTGTTTCAAACAGGGCTATATGAATTAAAAATTACAGATTAAAACAGCTTACAAGCTATCATTATTCCGCTTTTCAATAGCATCCCGATAACGCTGTTGTTCCACAATATCCAGATTTGGATCGAACAACACACTTGATCCTTTCACAGCAATATCGGTATCAATCTCTGATTGGGAAGCATAGGCTTTATTACCATTAGGCTGCGCAGTGGCTGGAGGTATATATGTACCATAGTTTTCTCTGTTCCCGGAACAACCGAGATAAGCCAATAGGCAGGCAAACAGAAAGAAAAATGTCCATACTGTGTTATAACCGTTAATCGTATATCCACTTCCATTCACATCTGAAAACACGCCATTAAACCTGACCGCATAGACAATCAGGAACGATGAAAGGATAACGGTTCTGCTTTTACCAACAGTTAAATGTTTACGCACAAATTTCACTGTTGGTAGTAGAGTGACCATAAAAAGTGCGATAGCAACACATACCAGCCATATAGGAAACAGTCCATATTTTTGTGTAATGTTCTGCGATACCGTCACCAAGGACAGCACCAAGAAGGCGTTGAGCAGAAAAAGTCTGACCGCCATCCATACCTTCACGTTCTTTTGCGTCTTACGGAGAAACAGCATCGGAGTCAGTGATGGTATGTTCATCAGCAGACCGATGATAAGCACCCAATAGATAGAGTTCATAGCGTTCTTCCTGTAATTACCGGGCTTGCCAACCGTTATTGGTTTTCACCAGAACAATTTTGGCTTCTTCTGGTTCAGACATCCCTTTCACGCCAGAGAAGGCATTTTTATCAACCCAGCCCGGCACGCCATCCAGTTTCCACGTATAGGTCACTTGCGTCATTTTAACGCCATTACCCTCACTCGGTTCAGTCCAGCTTTTAACCTCAGCTACGGCACGGTGACCAACACAGGCACCATCTTTACGATCCCAAAACTCAACCTCTTGGCCTTTGTCTGTTACTTCCAGAACATCTACGCTGCTAAAGCCGTTAGGTTGCGGCGAAACATCAAGCAGTCCCTGATTAGCCAGACCTTTCAAGATTTCATCACTGGCACTGTATCCAGCAGAACGATAGCCATGGTTGACCTTAACCGGAAAACCTTTATTGAACGTAAAGTCATTGTCCTGAAGGGAGTAGCAGACCTTAGATTTTGATATATGCTCGTTTATCGCTTTCTCAAAGTCGCCTTTTTCACCGCAGCCTGATAACAACACGGCAAGTCCTGCAATGACTAAAAATTTACTCATGGTTCTTATTCCTTTTAATGATTGATAGTGCCGTTTCTCAGAACAACCAGACGAACTGGCATATCGGCATTGTTTACTGTGGCGAAGCCACGAACTTCGAAGTTGTTGACTGTTCCAGTGACACTGACTTTCTGGCCTTTCTTGTAAGTAAGAACCGCATCATCAATACCAGAGTAGTAATCCAGCCAGACCATCCCGCCGCAGTAGCTTGTATCGGCTGTTTTAAAGAGCAGATAATAATTAGGGGCTGATTTGGGCATTCCCGTCATCATATCGCTGGCACTTCTGCCCTTCGTAACCTCAAGAACAGTGGCATTGGTGATAGAGATCCTTTTGCCAGTCCATTTCTTTTCTGCCGCCATTGCATTTTCTTCATAGTCTTTGCAGACAGCACCAAGGCCAGATACAGACGATACCGGGCCAAAGCTTTGAGTGGTGGCGGTTCCCCCCAGCGCTTTACTTACTGAAGACAACGAAGAACTGATTGCTCCATTAACCGTATTCACGCCATCGTTGAGCTGCTGGCAGCCAGAAAGAAACACCAGAGAGACCGCCAGTGGTAAGAAGTTATGCCCTTTCATTTATTCCTCAAGGATTTAGTCAGATTCGTATACCCCAATCCCGGCGCACTGACCTATAGATCAGGAGTTATCGTCTAATCAATTGATAGAATTGAATTATTTTTAGTGTTCGTCACATCGTTTAAATCGATCGATACAAAACATATGATAGGCAAAGACTATCATAAGCATCATATCGATCGATTAAATCAATTAAGAAACCGATCGATAAACCTTTTTTAATTGCTAATATCTATCAATATAAATTAATCGATCGATTTTACAGATCATTTTGCTTGAGTATGTTGCCACTGGAGACTATGCTGGTCTGAGATAAAGCAGTAAAAACAGCGAGGGATGAGCATGGAAAACAACAACGAGCGAAGCTCTATGGAAATCTTCGAAAAAGGTCAAAAAATCGCTTTTATTGACTCGTTCAGCAATGCTGCTTTGTCTTACGAATACGAACAGGCGGGCTTCACCATTAATTTAATACAACGCTCGGTTCTTCTCTTTAACCATAATATAAAGAAAAACGTAACAGCCAAGCAGTTGCGTAAAAATAATATAAAGAAAAACGTAATGTCTTCGACATTGCATAAAAATATGAACAGCACATTTATATATCCATATAGCAACATCAGGGAAATCAACTACTCGCTGCCTGATTGCAGATCCGATGATGCCGAGATCTGTATTATGACTGATGATGTATTAAATCCAGTCTGGACGTTCAGGGTTCCATCCCACGCACATTATATTTGCGAGCAATGGGTGGAAGTATTTAATAACCATATTTTATTTGGTCAATAAAAAAGCATTAAACAAAAGGAAATTAAATATCTGACTGATGATATTAATTAATAGAATTATTTGCTTTTTAGCAAATTAATGTTTAATTATATACACATATAATATTTGATATCGAGGTATATTTATGTCTGGGAAAAATCCTTTTTGGAATTATGATTATAATGCGGCGCAACGTAATAGAGAAATTGTAGACTCTTACCAACAGGCAAATGAGGCAAGGCTGGATTCTCAACAGGCGCAGTTTGAAGCGTCTATGGCTAATGACAGGGTTAGTAGAATACAGATGCAGTTGAATAACACAATCAATAGCCATAAGAAGGTTGTCGCTGATTATGAGCAACGTCTACAGAAGACTAAAACGGTAGCATTTAAATTGGCTATTCGTTCTAATATTTTCAAAAGAACCTTAGTTAAACTGACAGAAGAATGGCCTGAGAAAAAAGACCATATCCTTGATGAAATCCAGCGCCAAAAAAATCACTGCACAACACAAGAGTATAGAGACAACTGGTGGGGTTGGGTAAGTCAGAACGATCCTTCTTCAGATAATAGTTATCTTGATTTTCCATTTCCCGACAGGGAGCTAAAACATAAGCCATAAGAATAACACAAGTATTTCTTCATAAAATCCGATTACATATATTAAAGCACTTTTATTGTGCTTCCTGCCAACTCGTCTTTTATCTGGATAATATCGATGAAAACTCCATATGACGAACCAAAAAACAAAGAAGTCAACACATCCAGCCTCAAGGAACAAGATACTCTACCCTCAGACTCGAAGAGAAAAAAGAAACCAAGGTGTAAGATGCTGGCATTGATCGTTTTTGTATTAATCCTGTTAATTGTTGCCATATATGAATACTTCGCCCTAGGGAAACAATTAAATAACACATCAATCACCTTTCTTATTGTGATGTTTTTTTCATTGGCAATAATAATCAAGAAAATAAGGCAAATAGAAGAGTTTAATGACAACTCATTTTTTATAAAAATCTTAAGAGCAAAAAAAACATTATCAAAAGCTAAAAGATTAGCGCGATGGTTGAATACCATTCCATTATGGCAGCGCAATATGATATTCTTCACCATATTTATTATCGGATATTTGATGATGGTTATATAATAAGAAAATAGTAGTAAGATGTTAAGCATTAGCATATGGCGATAATAAAATGAAGCACGAATCAACTGTACTAATATTAGCTAAAAAAAACTCAATGGATTGATTTTTCAGGTGAAAAGGTTTAGAACTATGATGTCTTTTTCTTCTTTTCATCACTACCATTAGGGAAATCGCATGTCTGATGCTTTAAAGGTTATCAACAATATTCGTACTCTCCGTGCTCAGGCTCGTGAACTGACACTCGATACTCTGGAAGAGATGTTAGAAAAACTCACTATCGTTGTAGAAGAACGTCGTGAAGAAGAAGCCTCATTTCTCAAACAGCAGGAAGAGAAACAGGCCAAGCTGGAAGCATTCCGTCAGAAGTTGCTGGAAGATGGCATAGACCCGGCAGAGTTGCTTTCAACTGTTAGCCCATCTTCTTCCAAGACCGGAGCGAAACGCACCCCACGTCCAGCTAAGTATAAATACATCGATACCGATGGTTCTGAAAAGACATGGACAGGTCAGGGCCGAACTCCTCGTGCTATCGCTGCTGCGCTCGAAGCCGGTAAAACGCTGGAAGATTTCGAGATCAAGTAATCTTCATACCATATGTCTACCAAATCCGCTGGCTCATCGCTGGCGGTTTTACCATGACTTTCAATTATTTTGTTGCCTGAGTCGCTCTTGTTGCATTAGTTTTTAAATTATTCAGCATCTGCTTATCAACCGGTTGCAGTTGTTGTCCTAACAGAGCCGCAAGCAAAATATTTGTGTCTTCTGTTCTTTCGATTTGAAGCATTTGTAATCTTAAATCAAGTGCCTGCATTCTTGCCTGCTCATGCGCAGTTTCTTTTTCATCAGCACTACTGATTTTTACCTGCCAAGCGTCAGCGCCTGTTGTATCTGCATAGCGTGAATAGATCTCATACCTTAACATTTCCCACTCTGAAGGATTATCCGGGAATTTTGTGCCGGGAAATAAGGTCGCATACTTGTTTTTTACGGAAGCATCTGACCAAGCAAGGTTTGCTCCCTGCGTAGAACCTAATGTGGATCCTATTTTGGCTCCTCTGGAGTTCACTGATACATTACTTGCTTTTTTCATAGCCAGTACTGAATCAATGGCGTTTGTTCCAGCAGTGCTTCTGGAGACAAAGCTCGAAAAGGCAGATAAATATTCTCGACCTTCATTTGTGTCTTCTAATCCTTTGTTCTTCAATGGTTCAACGGGCAAGTTCCCTATAAGATTTCTTTTTGCCGCTTCAGCAACTTCAATCTGCTCAATAGAATAGGACTGATTCGAAACCTTATTAGACAATGCATCGGATTTAGATAATGGTGGTGTAATTAGGCTTGATGCCGACTTATCTTTATCAGGATACTGACCTATAGTATTGCACCCACCTCGATTATATTTCACATCATCTTCAGAGCAAACATTTATTGATACTCTGCCCATGATGTTTTTCTTGGCCTCATTTATTCCGGTATTTGCTTGTGTAAACATCTTAACGCTGTTTTCAGATAAAGCCTCTTTAGCTGAGCTTGTATTGGATCCTGCTGAACCACGACCACCTGCGCTCGTGACTTCTTCACAGGCGTTGGCATCAGGTATTCTGTTTAAGATATTTTTCATACGCTGTTCTTGGATTGCCTGACTGGCATTACTTACAACAGCATTCTTCTGATTCTCATTTGCTGTTATGGTTGCTTGTGCCAGCTTGTCGTTCATTGAAACTAATGTTTCAATTATTCCATTGCCCATAGATTGGGGTGAAGCCCCCATAAGATACGGCGTTAAAACCTCTTCTGTGACGGGCCAGACAGCAAAAGCTGTATTTGTATATAACACTGAAAAACACAAAGCCGAAACCGCTGTTATTCTCTTTAATTTAAATTTATTGTTCCTCATCACAATACTCCTGTTAACTTATTACCTTCTTTATTATTTAACTAATTAAATATGAACTGTCAATTTTAACAAAAATATTCATTTGGCATCCAACTTTAAAATTAGTATAAAGGAAGCGTATAAATCCAACGAAGTAGATCCCATGAACTAGCGAGGTGCTTTTATAGCTTTATCGATGAAAATAGATAGCATGAAAAAAACTTTATTTTTACGAGAGCATAAATCTCTATAAGAGTAATATTTTCCATTCAAAAAAAGCCGTGGCGATATTTTATTTTCGACGCAGCCATTTCAACTTTGTTTATAAGAAAAAATATAAAGTGAGTTTCATTTAAGATAACAATCAGTTAGAAAGAGGGCCTAAGCCCTCTTCACATTTTCATTCTATATTACTACCACTGGTTGGGCGATTACTTTCACCAGAAGAACCGCTACCATTCCCTTTATCTGGAGCCTTAAAGCTTTCAATTGGTGAAGCTTGGGCCTGTAAACTTACAGGCAGCAACGGTCTGTTATGCTCACCAAATGATACTGCCCTGTTAGCAGCCTTTTGAGCTACATTCATATAACCCGCTGCGCCTGCTGTGTCACCAACAGCATCTGCTGCCTCAGCCGCATTGTAAGCCGAGTTAGCACTTTCAAGAGACTGATATTCATCCTGCTGATCCAGTGGGCCAGCATTACTCATATGAGTTCTGAATGCAGATCCCGTATCATTGGCTTTATTAGCCGCCTGTGCTTTCCCCTGTTGAGCCTGTTGCTGTTGTTGAAGCTCACGTTGCTGTTCACGGTCTTTGTTGATTTGCGCATTCCTGATCTGATTACCCATCGCATTTGAGGTATGAGAAACCTGATCCAACACGGTTTTGGTAAACATAGCACCTTCAACACCTTTTGATGCCGACTGTGCGTAACCCGACATGCTCTGACCACCATGAACACCAAGCCACTTCATAATTTCATCAGGGATGATGTGAATCAGTGAAAGTGATTTCTTCACTACCGTGAACATCATCGCAATATAAACAGCAATGAGAGCCAGTGACTCGATGATACCTATCCCAGCATTGGCTGACATCATGCCAAACGCGCCGGAGAATGTTTCATTGACGATCCCACCAAGGATAGGGAGCATCGTATAGGCTGCTATTAATCCTGTTATCATTAGCGCTGGTCGCATGGTTAACGATAAAACCAGACCATAACCAGCGCCACCACGACCCACTACGCCATCACCGTCTGGATGTAAATGTGTTATTACCCATAATGGTGCTGCGACCATTGCTTCAAGGCACAGGATCATCCAGCCGACGCCAACACCAAACCACATGACGTAAGGCAACATAGGAATAACGACGGCTAAAGTATCGCCAGCTATCCATAATGGGATAACCAGTGGCATAACAATCCCCATAGCGCCAAATGCACCTGATACCCAGCTTGCAGTCGCTGATGTCCATGCGCCAAGACCTGCGCCAACAACCGCAGAACTTCCTAATAACGTCCAGCCAGCGGCACTGATTGTATCCCCAAGCCCTTTAACGGCTAATAACGGGTTTATCGCCTGTAAATTGGCAGCCGTTGTGTCGGTTGAAAATGAAACAATTTTCCCTTGTTTTCTTCCATTAATAACGCTGGAACTGAGAAAACCCGCCATTGCACCAGAAATACTCTTATTGGCTTCACTTTGAAGAGAAGAAACTATTTTCCCGGCATCATCTGTTTTAGGGCCAGCGCCACTTTTACCACTGGTATTGGCTTCCGTTCGGTTTTGCGCATCAATACCATTCGCATATCTTGAAGCTGTCGTTGATTTCGCCATATCCTGAGCTACTTTTGCCATAATCGCGTTCAGGCTGTTATCGAATATATCTCCGTATTCCATTGTCGCTTGTCCAGCTACAGGAAGATTATGAGCTGCTCCATTAATCGCATCCTGCACACGGATCAGTTTCATACTCCATGCGCCAGCCATAAACCATCCGTCTTTCTGGACATTCTCTTTGAAATCATCCCACTGGTCGCCAGTGGAGAAAACTGTTCGCACTGCAGTATCAATAATCGATATATATGAGGCTGTTGCGCTGTTTATTCCGGTCTGAATATCAATATTATTATCAGCCACATACTGTTCAGCCAGCGTTTTCATACTATTATCAAGACCGATGAATGCGGCATTGTGTGCCTCAATAACATCTGAAATATTCGTCTTTATATCCTGTGGCATATAGGCCATATACATGCCGCCAGCAGCAATGGTAGCCTGAGCTTTAGCCTGTTCGTCATAAGAAGCTTTGGCCTTCGGGTCTGTAAGCGTGATGCTTCCACATGCAGCCTTGGATACCAGTAAATTTTTATTCATATCATTACCGGCATTGCTGGCTCCATAACTGTATGTGTATAAATAGGCACCTTTCTCCGGTGTCATTTCAAACGAAGGCGTGACGTGTGGGAAGGGATCGGCTGCTGCTGATTTCTTCCATAATTCTCCCGCCTTTAACATACAGACGTTATTGATAAACGCAGTTTTCGCTATACGGTCAAGTTCCTGATAAGACGCTGATGTTGTAATAACAGCCCCATCTGAGGGGTTGGATGCATAGGTATTCCAGACGGTATCTGCCAGACCGACTCCCTGATTAATCATCCACAGCACCATAACCTGAGCGGCACAGAAACCACCTGCTGCCGGGAGTATCATTGCCGTGCCTAATGCAGTTCTTACGGGCAACCACATGGAAGACCATTTCTTACCCAGCATTTCTCCGTCATGTGCCGTTGACATGGTTCCGGCAATCAGTGTGTAGGCAGCTAAAATGCCACCAACCAGTAAAACAGCGCTGTTGAGGATCGTCATTGTGCTGGCTAAGGGGCTTTCCGCTAAATTCTCCGGGAATAAGATATCCAGAAACCACAGCTTTGATTTGTCTGTCTCCGGGACGGTAAATAAATCGGCGGCATAAGCTGACTGAGTTAATAAAAGGCTAGCTAATATTGCTAATAATATCGACACTTCTTTTTTCTTTATATTTATCATCATTACATTCCTTTGCCTCTTACTTCATTGAATTACTGATGCTGCTCCAGACATCGGTTCCATTGACGGTTGCTCCCGATCCTGATGAAGAGCCAGTTCCTGTAGAAACACTTCCATTTGCGATATTCCCAATCACGGGCATATCAATAGAAATACTCTCGGATATACTTCCGGTCAGTTGACTGACTTTTTCTCTCGCAATCGAACAGGCTTTACTTATTGCTGCTTCCTTCGTTTTTTTTATTATTGAATCCACAGATGGCAGGCTGATGCCGAGGTTTCCGGTGGGCCACGCGTCCGTACAGCCAATAGTCTCAAGCGACTGATTGATGTTATCCATGAAATTCTTCGCTACCGGCTCTAACTGAGCCGCATCCTGCTTCATTGCGTTATATTGCGCTTGTTTTAATGATGAGCTGACATCCGGGCTACAGACTGCTGCGTTAGCTGTGGTTGCTGAAATTAATATTGTTGCGGGAAGGATTATTTTGAAAATGCGGACACAGACATTTGTTCGCCATTTGTTTTTATTAAGTTTATTCATTTGATACTCCTTTGATTTATTACATTTTATTCACCATATTCTTCTTCTGATTAAATAAAAATACATTGCCTTATTAATATATATTAAATAAAATGGAATTAATCAAGAGAACGATAATTTAATTTGACAATGACTTTATTTTTGATTACTGTTCAATAGTAAATAAATGATTACTCCGAAAAATTTATTACAATACTCTGAAGAGGCCAGATTGTCTGGCTTCTTTTAATTTAATAGGGATTTCACCTTCCACATCCCAACGTTTAAAATATGAATATATGTGTATAAAAAGTTCAGAGAAGTCGCGTTAATGGATTACTAAATATTATCCCAATCTAACGGTTCTTCTGGTGGCACAAGACTTGTGTTCTCTACAGAAGGGATTCCATTTATACTTTCACTCTTCGCTAACCCTTGAGACTTTTTAGCCTGCAATCTTACGATTAACAAATCTATGTCATCTTGGTTATTAACTTCTTGTATAACTGTTTCAATTGACCTGTTTTTATTTTTAAGTGTGCTATTGTCGCCGCCATTGACGACTATGCTTTCGGGTTGTTCTTCCATTGCTTCTTTCTTTTTTATAATCTCTGAAACAAAGCGAGCACGATCACCATTGAAGACAATAGCAGGGTTTATGAAATACCAGTTTTTCTCATTGGTTTTAGCAATAATACGTTTTTCGATAAGTTCTTTGATCCCTCTGTAAAAGATAGATTCAGACAAGACAAAGTGATTTATCTTTTCCGCAAGAGACATTGCCTTTTTACAGCTCAGGTAGAAATGATCTTTGCCTATCGCATCCTGATATATTCGTAAAAATATGAAAAACACTTTGTATGCTGTTTTTGTGAGATCAAAGTATGCTTTTATCTGAGAGGTATAGAGTTTAATGAACTCTTCTTTATCGACCTCTTGCGTATGCACGATATTGGCGAAGTAGCTTTTACCTGTATCTTTCTTTTCGATAAATTCTGTGCCTCTTGAAACGGTCAGATTTTTCTTTCGTGTTTCAATCTTTAGCTCTGTCTCAAAGCAAAAAGGATTTAATCCTAAATCTAAGTCAACGTCTATTTCATTCATTTCATTATTACCTCTTGTTATTTTATTTATAATAAATTAAATACCATGCACAAAAAAGATATCAAGTTTTTTGCATATTTTTTTGCGAAAATATTTTCAAAATCGCAACTATTCCAGTGACGATACTTTAAAGCACTGTCGTTTTTAAGCTAAAAATGACCTAGAAACTGACTGCAAAGTCAGGAAAGCTCACCGTGCAGTCAGGAATACTGACTATAGAGTCAGGAACACTGACTGTACGGTCAGTCGTATATTTTCGTTCTAAGCCTTATGCCGTAAGGGCTACAGGCCGGTTTTTTCTTAATTTAATTTTGCAAGAAGTAAGAGATAATACTTAATAGGATTAAAAGAAACCGGGCGATTTTTATAATCGCCATACAGGGTTTCAATGTTTTAAATGATTGGTTTTTTTGAGTGCAATATTTATTTTTATTGCGAAGCATTTCTTTCTATTTCACTAACATCTTTTTTTTGAAAATCACCACCATCTATGAGCTGAAGCTCATGTGCTGACGCACGGCTACGCCCTAACTCTGAAATATGTATTTTTATCTTGATGAGGTGTCTTATTAATATTGATAGTAAAAAGAGGAAAGATCTTTTCCAGATCATTTCATCATAAAAAACAAAATTGATCCTATGTTTGAACATAGCATTACCGCAATAACATATAGCATTTTCCCTTAAACGAATAGGAAAATTATATTTTCAGTAGCAGCACTTAGTGATTGTTCAAGACAATCACATTGCTGGAACAGGGTTCATCCCTGTCAATGATGGATTTATCCATAAAGAATTGCGGCGATAGCCGCTATGAAATAAAGGAGAAACAATTTCATCTGTACTCATATATAAGCAGTGCTTAGTGATTGTTTAAAACAATCACTTCGCTGTAATAACATTATAGTAAAAATAAAATAGGTAGCACAAGGTGCCATTTTCATAAGGCACAAATGAGTTTCATAGCAAAACGTTTCTGGACAGATCAATTAAGAAATATTTCAATACAATTCATCCTTCATTGCTGAAAACCTCCAACGCCATTCATAAAACAGCAGGTGCCATTCAACAGGCACACATTCCCTTTTACTATATTAAACTTATTACTATATTACAGCTGTTATTTCTCATATAAAACAACATATTACAGAAAAAAGGTTATAGGTTCCTATAACTATGGTTATCGATATCTATAACTCGGATTATAGTTTACAATAACCATAATTAGCAAAAACTATAACTATAGTTCCGCACTGAAACTAATCTTTAAAACTGGCGAGCATTCCACTCTCAATAAACTTATTCCAGTCACGAATCAATAACGGCTTCAATTTATCCTGTTCTGTGGATGGTTTTCCACTATATTAAAACTTTTTCCACTTATTTTTGACTTTGTTATTGACCATAGTGTTTAATCTGTTATGTATTAATAAAAACAATAACAAAAGGAAAATACAATGACACAAATAGATTTTCAATCTCTTAGCAGTTTATCCCCCTTTCAGCTAACACAGTATATTGATGATCATCTTTTCACTAATGAACAGAAAGTGCAGATATTCGAACATTATCATAGCACACATAAAGACACTACCAATATCTATTCGAGAAAAGAAAACATTAAATCTATTAAAAAAGATGTTGATTATGTCCATATGTTCACAAAAAACTTCCAGCAACTCGCAGAACTTGATATTTCCAAGAATGAGTTGAAGGTTATCGCAAGGATTTTAAACATCATGGAGTTTGGAAACTGCTTTCATATATCGCAAGCAAAGCTATGCCGCGACTTAGATATTAAAAAATCAAATATGTCTCTTGTCTTTAAAAAGCTCAAAAAGAAAGGGATCATTATTGATAAAGATGGAGATCTCTTTATGAACTCCAACATATTTCTTAAGGGACAAGCGCATTCTATCAATGCCAAACAACGCCCTAATGTTAAAAAGGCACAGGGATTTAACGCTAATAATGAACCAGTATTTGATAATGTTTATACATTTAATCAAACAAATGATTCTGACAATCAACCTACAGAGGGAATGACTACATCTGAGCCACCAAAAACATCTGATAGCTGTTCTAACAAAGAAACAGATCCAGCACTGACGCTGCAGTATCCTAAAACAGAAGAGCCAGCTTATGATGATGTTTAATATATAAGCGAAGAAGCAACATAGTGACTGGCTACTGCCAGTCAATGAGATCCTCTGGTGATATCCTATCCTTCTCCATCAATTTGAGGATCTTTTTCATTTTTAACTTACGTGCCTTTTTCTCACCAATCTCCTGATAGTAATCTTCCCGCCGTTCCGCTACTACCTTGCGGAACTTCTTCAAGAGTTTGTTCAATGTCTTTATATCAGTGGTAGCCGCTTCAGCTTGGATTTTTCTATACATATACATAACGTGGAATTCATCAATCATATTAAACCTCTTAGTTTTATCATTCATGTGATTTCCCTCTTTCGAGGGAATACTCATTACATCTAAATATCAAATAACTGTCATTTTTAGCTTCCAGTAAATCGGATCTTCATTTTCATCCTGATTTATATTTTTTGAAACAAGTTCAATGATGTGTTCTTGATGCCAATACAAGATTGTGGCTTTTAAATCTCTTCTATTGATATCAGATACATCATTTTTGACAGAGTATTTCTTCATCTCACGAGCAATCAAAACGTCATATGTGATGCCTGAAAGGAAACCATCATTCAAAATATCTATTGCTGTTTCAGGATGTTTTTCATAAATACCATATATCTCATCACAGTATCCTTGTAAGATGTTAGCAACAAGTTCGTTTTTTGTTTCCTCATAACTATTCAATATAATCTCTTTCATCTTTAATCCTTTTATTTTGTTAATGGTTAGTAAAAATAATTAGTTGTTATAACCGATATTGATGATAACGGAGCCATATTCCAAATCTAACTCATCAACTAAATCGTTATTGACATGTCTATTTAAAGCATCAATCAAGTTCTTATCCCCTATCATTTCTTCTACTGAATACCCACTTAGAGCAACAAATACATCAAAGCTTTCTTGAATAGTATTCATTACGTTAGGAGTTCCTTCGCACAGCATACTTACTACTACAGATATTTTATTTGTCATTTATATTTTCCTTTATTACTAATCTTAGCCCCTTGCGGGGAAAAATGGATTCTTATTTTCTGAAGCTGTCTGAATATCTAACCAACATAGCAGCAACCATTTCAAAGTTAACCTGATTAATATCACCGTTATTGCCCTCTTGGGCAGTGAATATTTCAAAGTTGTTCTGAATGTGGTCAATCACATGGATAATAAATGGACTCATAAAATCCGGGTCATCTAGATAATCATTAGCATCCCTATCGCCATTAACTTCCATGAACATATTCCAGCTTGTGGCAAATGATCTACATGCAAGGTCATAGAACAGTTCAGTTGATTTATTAATACCTATCTTCTCTTTAAACATATTTATATCCTCATAGTTAAATGCTTATTTAATTCATTGTGTTTTTTATTAGCCCCTTCCGGGGCCGAATACGCGGTTATTAGCTCATACTAAAAAGTAATGCTTGAGTATGTACATATCTCATTTCATGCATAACTTTATCCATATCAACATAAATCAGTCTTTCTCTTTTACCTGCCTCTTCCATATGTTCATCAAAGCGCTTTTCCAGATATTCTTTAACATGCAAAAGATATGATTCAGTTCTATTACTATCTAACATTATGGCTTCCAATACCTCATACTCTTCCTGCTCTTTATATATACGTATTCCTGTGATATAAAGATTCTTCGCCATAGCAGTAAAAACTTTAGTTGATGAGTCCTTAATGTTATTTAGTTCTTCAGTATTCATATAGTTACTCCTTATTTTTAAATGTATAACTCCCTGCATTTGCATGCATTATTTGAGAGCAGTTTATATTTTTTGTTTTATGCTGATACTAAGTTCGATTGTTTTTACATATGACCTCCCACGTTTATATTTTTGAGTTAATAGACTAACTGGTTGTACCGAAACCATTATGATTTTGTTTTTTATGCTACTTTATTACGTGATAAAGAAATCCTTTCTTCAATCCACTTATCAATATCACTTTCTAAGAATGCTATTGCTCTTTCACCAAGTTTTACTTGGGCCGGGAATTCATTACGACTAATCAGGCGATAAATCCAAGCTTTACAAATGCCCGTTCTATTTAATACTTCAGGTAAACGGATAAATCTTTTTCTTTCGTTCATATATTTCCTCGTCGTTGTTTTGATGAGGTTATTATTCGAATATCGCTTATGATAATCAACACCTGTTTTTTCGGAATTATTGCGTAAATGAGTGTTTTTTGTACAGATTAGAAAGGAATAGTTTGAATGCTGTTACAAGACGGGGCTTAGAGGGTTTTGGCAAAAAGTGCTATTTTTAGAAGCAGGAACGAGATTTTTAAAATGTACCTATTTATCAATGAATTATGTTAATTCAGTTTAAATTCTGTACTGCGGAGGATACCCACTTAACAGCGCATCCCCCTTTGCTCGCTTTATCTCAATCCATCAATGCCGCTTTGTGGTAGTGATAGAACTGATTTTAAACTGAGTTCAATTCGACTGATGATTGCTTCTCGTGGGCTGCGCCAACCCGCACTTGCGTAGAAATCCTCAAGAACGCTTTTCATCTGTTCTTCGCTGTCAAAAGCACGTATGAGGTAGTAGCTGTCAGCATCATGGAGAGAGTTTCCGTACGCAACCACATCAATACCGTTCCGGGCATGGAGTGGAACACTGACTTCACGCATGATCTGATGAAACTCCTCACCAGAACCTTTTTTCAGGGTGTATTGTAGTATTTCGATGATCCTATCCTTCATACCTTCTCCATTAATGAGCATGAGAAATTGTTTCAGTGACGCTAACGCATTCAACTGGTTTAGGGAAGAAGGGCTGTTAGTTTTAGTCCAGTTATGGGGCTAGGGAGCAGAAGCAACGTTTAAGGTAAGAGGGGACAATAATTGAGACGCCATTTCTATCTAATATTACTTTAGCTTCCTTACACGGAATGCCAGAGTTGTTCTTGCCAATAACCCGTTAAGAGATTTAAGCTGTAGGTATACTGATGAGTTATCACGCTGTTCGATAATCACTGAACGGGACTGTTGGTATGTTTGTTGGTACTGAAAATTGTCTTTTAAATTTTATTACTTTTTAACATAGGGTTAAATGCGATGTTCGAGTCCGGCCTTCGCACCACACCGTATGCAAATCGAGTCGCTCAAGAGCGGCTTTTTTTGTGTCTGAAATCACCCATATCCGTGCAGTATATAGGCCTGCCAGAAAAGCAGTTCAGTATTCTTCATTTTGTAGTCGATGGTCCCAAGTTTGCTCTGGCTGGAAGCTGCATCGTCCACATTACGTGGGCAGGGTGGTTTCGCTATGCTACTTGAACGTTTTGACCATGTGGCTCAGGTAGCTAATATCAAAAGACGTCATTTTGTCTCCACGCCCACCTTGGTGAACATTCAATAAATAGTTTCGGTCGAGAGCAGTTATGTAGGGCTAGCAGACGAGATGCGCAGACATCTTGTTGAAGACAATTTTACTGACCACCTGAGAACGCTATTCTACCGAATAATATTTATTATCTTGGTGAATAATGATGATTACCTGTGTAACTATGGTTTTATGCTGATGGGACCGGCAGTACAATTTCTGTAGTGTACTCGCAATTTCAGGTCTCTGGCGTTTATTCTGGTGCAAAGGAGGTATGTGATGAAAACTTTGCTACCATGCCATTAAATGCGACCAATATCGGATTATCCATCAGTTGATTGTTGTAGATTTCATTGGTTATAAAAATGCAAGGTGTAAAAGATGAAATTTATAATTATTAGTTAAGTGGCTAGTTTTATAGTAATTTAGACAATAGGATGTATGGAAAAATGGAAAAAGTTTATGATACCACTAGAATTAGTAATCTTGCTAACGACCCGAAACAGTTTTGTTCTTTTTTTTGTGAGTACATAAAAAGAGATGATATTAGTATAGATATCGCCTTGGATGTGCTGAGAATATCTTCCATCTATTATAATAGATTTTCAGTTCAGACTGAAGTTGAGTATAACAATACATTCAAAAAATGTATTAATGAGCTAGTAAACTCATTTCCTGATAACATTGAACTAATCTCTGAGTTCGAGAGTCAATGTAAAATTATGCATGATATAAATAATTCTTTCTTTGCGGCTACAAAATGTGCTGGTATTTGGCGTAAAAATACAAAAAAATCACATGCATTAATACTTAATCTCATCATGTTTTGTGAGATGTTTTTATCATCATTATCATCCTTGGTTGTGGTCAATGATCCTAAAAAAATGAAGAGGATTTTTCCATTATTTATCGTTTCTGAAAATATTAATATTCATGCTGAACCTGATATCGAATATTTTCGAGTTATCGATAGGGCATTTGATGAGGTAGCCAATTACACCGGAAGAATATTTTCTTATTTACGGACTCATGGGCCATTGAAACTAACTTCTTGTGTGAATAAACAAACCTTGCTTTCAATGGGAGGGTACCTTAATGAGTGGAATGTTTTTGACTCATTAAGCAGAGTAAGAGACTTTTTCAGACTAAGTAGTGCAGTATTTACAAAATTGGATAATAACATTTACTCTCTTGAGGTTGATAGTTTTTGTTTATACCGAGATTATGAGATTGCAAGAAATAGACTAATGATGAGAGCGTCACATCTATATAGCGAAGTTCATGAATTTAGTAACAAACATTTTCATCTAAATAGTTGGGTAAAGGATCATATGCCATCTTACTTAAATTCTGATGGCGTTTTTAGCTCATTTCATCTAAGCGAGTTGGAAAATATGTCTCCTGATGACCTTCATGAAGAATATGGGAATATATCATTATTTAATTGGGTGCACGCTTATCAATGTTTAGTCGAGTTATCTAAAGAAGAAATGAGCAAAAGATTTTCATCGACAAAACCTATACCCCTACAGTTGGATCGCTGGCTGATCATAAAAAGCCGTGAGAGTTGGTTATCATTCTTTCAACGTAAGGGGATTGCAGCAGATGCAGCAAAAAAACTGATAGATTATTTTACCTTCAATTCAAAATCACATGATCTTAATGATTGCCCATTTATTCCCTGTATGGACGGTTTATGCTTAATGCCTGCATTAATAGCAAATAGCTCAGTGACTCGCTCTCTAATGTCATTATTTGGTTCCAAAAAAATTTCTCAAGCAAGTAAAGGGCGATTTCATGAGCAACAATTTATAAAACGAGTTCGTGATGCGGGGATTAAAGCTTCTCCAATTGATGCTCATGCTAATTATCAGTGTGATTGCGTGATTCTCCTGGATGATTGTTTGATTTTTACAGAACTAAAATCAAATGGTCAACCAATATATTATGGTAAGTACTATCAGCAAGTGTGTAACATCGTTGGAGATAGCTCATTAATACATGATCATAATAATAAATTTATGCGTTCTTATTTTCAACAAATAAATCGAATTTCTGAACATTATCTTAATCATCTTGATGTGATCATTAAAGAATTCGAACTACCATCAACATGGCAACCCAAAGGTGTGTATAAGCTTATTGTTACTACAACTATGCTCGGTGGGAAATATCATGTGGATGATACATATGTAGCGGATAAATATGCATTATCTAGTTTTTTTCAACGAATACCTGGAGTGATATATCAAACAAATGAAAATGGAAAAATGGCGAAAAATATCATTGATGGGTTTGAGTGTTGCGAAGGGGAAATCACTATCGATAAGTTTATAGATTATCTTTCCTCTTTGCCCAGTATTAATGCTGTACGTAAAAATATAAAAAAATTAACTTATAGTGTTCGATTTAATGAAAAATTAGTCCATCACCCTTATTATGATTCTTGGGCTTTTGGTCCATATATTCGTAAGGGAAATGATTAGAGCAATTTATTATATAGTCCATGTTATTCACTGATTATATTATTGATAATATAATCAGTGAATAACTCTAATTTTTTTAATGTTGGGGTTTGGCCTGAAGTTGAAATTGGTACTACGGAACGGTATGATCATATCGCATCAAAATATCAAGGTAGTGATGATTTTCTACGCGCCGATCCAGAAACGTGGATTTTATCATCACCATAAGCAATGGCAGCGACAACACCATCAATTTCTATATCAAAGGTGGTGAAATAAATTAGAAAATTGTTTATTTAATCCATTAGCGATAAGTTTTATTGTTATTTAGCCGAGATATATTCCATTGAAAAAAGTAAATTGGCACTGATATTATATCAAATGGGAATAATCCTTTTGTAAATAAGCTGAGGAATGTGTTAATTCACATCCAGCGCCTTATAAACCGCATCAACCGGTTCTGAGTAAAAACTTACCTGAAACTTGGTAAACAACTCTGCCGGAACTGTTGGAATATCCATAGCCGAGGATATCGGCAACAGAACTCGTTTTGCGTCGCTATCGAAGGCGAGTTGTAAACTAGTGGCAAGATCCTGCACTGATTATGTCAGCAATATTGAACATACTGCGATAGTTATCAACCTCACCCCCTAAAAACCTCTTTCCGATGCCACTCCACAAACCCCTCAAAAGGGTAATTTTTACGCACCTGCGGCAACGTAATAGTTTTCCCGTCAAAATCCCAGAATAATCTCTCAACGATCCCTCCGCCGTTTACCGCATCTGATACCAGTACCCGCATATTTTCGTCCAGGCCAATCGATCCTTTATCAAAGGCTTTATGGTGAATTGCGCAAAGCGCCAGGCCATTAGGAATTTCACAAGGACCGCCGTGCTGTTTCCATTTTATATGCGCCGCTTCCAACGCGACGGTGGTGTCGTCGTGGCGCATATTAAAGCCACATATCGCGCACTGGTATTTATAAGCGCGTAATACATTTTTGCGAAATAACGGGTCGCGCTGTTTACGGATTTGCTGGAGATCAAAACCCAGCTCGTCAGCAATTTCTTCCTGAATACTCTCGGTGAAGTGCGCTTCTAGTATCTGTTGCGCCAGGGTATTGATGAGTTTTTTATTGCCGGTTACCAGGGCGTAGTGCTGTTCATCGAAACCGCCTGCAACGCGGTGTTCGGTCAGTTCCTTCACTGGCGGTTGTCGGCTGCTACCTGCTGTTGAGCAAAGCTCGGCATTGCGTAATTGCCAGAATCCGTCGCCTTGTAATCGCCAGAACGGCATATCAGGTCGGTACTGTGAACGCTGTGGACCAAAACGTTCCAGTAAACTGTGCAGAGGTTCGTAGATTTCCGAGCCATAATCGAAAAGGCGTGGATGTCCATTCAGGTATCCCGCTAATACGTATAGCAATAACAATGGTTTATGCGGCGCGCGCTGTTCACCCTTGTGCCAGATTTTTATGTTGGCAATTGCCTGCTGTAGCGATTTACTGGAAGCCATTGATATCCCTGGCAGTGAAATAATTGCGATCATGCTCGCAAATTTTCTGCTGTTCAAGCCTGCAAGCGAAGATATATTACCTTGATCTCATATGTTTTTTTACTTCCTGTGTGCCCTAATTGCCATGCGATGTTGCACCGACGCAAACCACCGTTTACGCCGGAGCAGTTAAAAGCGCTGATGGATGCGAATAAATCAAATTAATGAACGCTCACCTTTCGCGCCAAAACTGCAAAATTGCTTCTACAAACCTGTTAGAAATAATCCCTCGACGGGCTGCCGCGCTGAAATGACTGCTTCGCAGTGCCGTCGTCCAGTTCTCCGGTGACCGGTACGCTGAACCGTAATATCCCGTGCTTAAATCGTCCGGGTCTTCATCAGGCACGTTCGTCAGTCCTCTTTCACCTTGTTGCTGGAAGTCGACGAAAATAATATTGGCTAAAACATTATTTTGATAATTGCCATAAATAGCTTCATACGCATGAGGGAAATTTTCTTTCCAGTACCAGGTGGTATCGCCGCAAAACCACGGCGCGTCAGTAATTTTATTAAGCTGAGAATGGTATTGTTTTAGAGCCCTACGAAAGGCGTCAACCATATGATTAAAGTGTTGAGGGTGTGACGCGTAGTCACTGGTCATTAAGTCAAATTCGCCTTGCATCCAGCATACGCCGAGGAATTTGTTCTGCGGATTTTTTGCCAGTGCGGCTCGCGTTCTGCTGACTAAATCCTGGTATAGCGGAGTATCCGATCCCCAACGACAAGCATCATGGCTGGCTCCGTGCGGTTCTGAATATGTCCCTTCGCTGCCCGCGGTAAAAGCTGATCCGCCACGGCAACACGGAACGATGAGAACCCCTGCATTATCAGGAATAAAGGGCAGTAATTTCCGTGCTATATGCAGTGCCTGGCCAACGGTGCCGTACTGTGTTTGATGATTCGTTGCCAGAGGATGGTGATAACCCTGCATATCCTGAACATCGTGTGGGCAGTGAGTCAGTGGAATAATGTCGTTAAAGTGACATGACGGGCCTCCGGGATGTGTATGCGCAAATCTCGCTAATTGTTTAATTCTGGGATGAGGCGCATCTTCCTTGTCCGGTAATGGTAGTCCTTCGCCATACGCCATGGCATTAGACTGACCAGCAACGGTAAGAACATAGTAATAATCGGGCGATATTATTGCGTTCATATAATTTTCGCGTAATACAAATGACAAATTGATAGCAGGGCCCCTTTACCGGGGCCCTGAAGCGTTAGTTTTGTACTGTGACTTTATTATCCTTCACAGAAATCAAAACTGAATCCGTCACCGCTTTGCCGCCTGCAGTTTCACCGCCAATAATTAATAAACTATTATTCCAGGGCAATGATACTCCGTAGGCCCGACCTTGCGATAATTCGCCCGATTTATCCCATTTCCCGTTATGCCAAAGATGAATATCAGCGCTATATGATTTTTTCAGGCCTTCATGCGCATAGTTCTTACCGTTCTGGTAATTTTCTCGTGAACCTTTGAATCCGGCCCCTCCGGCAAATATAAGTGAGTCATTGCTCATGCCTGCAAAACCGCCAGCGACGCCATCTGGTGATGCGACGGGAGCAAGCTTATTCCATTTTAAATTATTACCGGTGAAATCAAGTTCAAATACGGCATCCGTTCGCAATCCTGGTTTGGCTTCGCCATTAATAAGCCAGGTTTTATCACCTTTATTCACAACCGCCGCACCAGCCGTTCCGTACCAGGGAGATTCGCCAGCGTAACTCCATTGCTGTGTAGAGGGATCAAAAGATAACAGAAACTTATTGAAGAAATAATCTTCTGCTTTTTTGTCAAAATAGTGGGCGTTGATTTTATCTATAGTGGTTGAATCTTTTCCAGCTTCGTTGAGATCTTCAAAATAGCCATTGAAGATATTCTGGTTAACACCGCCAGTAACATAAGCCTTGCCGTTGTGTACAAAAGTCACATGGCCCGCCATGCCCATCGGCGCGTGCGACATCAATTTAACCCAGCTATTGGTTTTGGGGTTGTATTTGTGTACGTCATTAAATACCTGAGTCAAGCCCTCGCTGTTTTTGCCAATGCCGCCAAACACATACAGATTGCCATCAATAAATGCAGAGGTTGCTTGATCTCTTGGTCCGCCAGGGAATGCAGCTAACGCTGTCCATTTTTTATCTTTGGCCTGTGTATCCAGCTTGTACCATGCCGTACCTGCGCTACCTAACCCAATGTAGACAGTGTCGTTATCAATTGCTCCGGTACCACTTTTAAATGGCACAGGAGTTTCCGGTAATACAGACGCGTTTGTGGCAAATGAAGCCATTATGATAGTAAGCGCCGTTATTGTTTTATTCATTGTGACTGTCTCCTGTCTACTACAGTTTAAATGACACACCAATGCGATAACTGTTTTCCGATAAATTATCTCTGCCGTTGTAAACACCCTGACGGTCAAGGTAGTCATATTCTATGTATGGCGTAATATCGGGCGTCATATGGTATTGTAGAACAAATGCATTTTCCGTCGCCCATTTCTTATGGTTTGCATAGCGATAATCGTTCTGTTTGCTGTATAGCGTCGTTTGCCATGCGAAGGTGAAATCACTATTAATATGGTAAGTGACATATCCATCCCAACGATGAACGTTATCACGAGACATATCACCGGATAAGTCTTGTTGTCGGTAAGCTTTCCAGTCGTAACGATAGCGAATGCCAAAATTAAGATCTTTTGTCGCGTCCCAGGACAGTTTTACGTAGGGTCCGTAGCGTGTACCGTTGCTGCTAAAATGCGTTAACATTCCCGGGCGCACAGTCCATTGATCATCAAGTTTAATCGCGTAATTAACTTCAACCTGAACATCATTGAGTGCGGCATTTTCCTTTTTATTATCATGAATGGTATTCCAGGTATTACTTTCCATACTTGCCCACCATCCATTTTGCCATCCCTCACTGACTTTGAGTCGAGTCTCATAGGCGTGGCTTCCACTACGATATCCACCACGTACGTCCAGTGTCGCAGCCTGAGAAATTAATGGGGACGAAAAGCACAGTAATAATACGCCAGAAAGTATTTTAGCCTTTTTCATAAATTTCACTCATTTGTAGGATACAGAAAGCAATACAAAGCCCGCATAAACAATTAGCATTTATGTTGTGTAATATTTTTTGCCAGGCTTATAGTGTCTTTGGCAACGAGTAGCTGTTTTTTATATTTTTTGTATAAGGTCTCCTGTGAAAATTCTCTTTCCACATTATTTAAATAAACAGAGAACCAGATTAAATACCTGAGTATAAAATCTCTTCTGATGTTTAATTGATTTGAATATTCGTAAGCTATATCACTTACTCAATCCATTTTACCCAGAGTCATAAAATAGAGTGTCTGTTGATCTCATTTTCATATTCCTTTCAGACTGAAGTGCGTTTTCATCACCCGATGAGAAAGAACTGAAGTGATGTTTGCCATAGATTGCGAGATGCCCTGTCTCATTGACTATCGTGGTGCACCTTTGTACCTGTTATACCAGATCAAAAATCACGCAATCCATACAACAAAACGAGATTTGTAATTCGTGTCACAAAATATGTCGATCTTTTTCTAAGAGGAAGATGCCATGTGAAGCCAGACGAACACTTGCGGTGGTCTTCAAAAACTAAAGGGTTTCTTTTATCTATTTGTTTTATAAATGATTTATTTAGGGTCTAAACAAGGGAAGCTTTGCAAGCTAACTCAGTGAGCGTGGTGAAAATAAGTGTTTACCCGCCATCAGGCTGATCATAATTCTCATCATGAAATATGTTTTCTGGTTTTTGGCTTGTAAGTGGTCACCCCTGAAGTCGATCTGGAAAGGCTTGTAGATGTTGGTGTTTTCAGGATGATGTTTCAGATAGGTTGTTTGCCGTATCGCCCGGCGAATAGCTGTGATTGAGGAAGGTTTAAGTCGCAGTGACCAAAGCCATATTTACCAACGAATGTAGATGAAAAAGCGTCTCCTGCGTTCCCCCATATCTCCAGGAAATACACAGTCTGAAAAAGGAATGTAACAATCTCATGGCGTAAGCTGACGAACCAGGCAGGAATAATCGCTAGGGACCTAAGCATTAGCATGATAATAGCCACTAAGAAATTACTGTGTTCCATGAAATAGCCATTTTGTGGCAAATGCAGTTGACTAATAATGTCATATGTGAGACGGCTAGTTGAACAAATATTAAATTTTGCTGAATTTTTTATGTTGATTTTACTTGTTACAGAACATATCACATGATATATAGATAAGATTAGTTGCATTAATGATGAGGGTTATTATTCGATTCGTATCAGATTGATAAATATATAAAGGTACATAGCATGCAAGAGCATGGCGTTTGTATGGCAAAGTTATTATAAGTAACTATCGCTACTCCATTTAAGTTCACTCAGAAGAACTGGTCCACTTACGTTAGTTATTAAGCAAACGTTCGCTTTTATAAACATAATCAGGATTAAAATGTTGGATTATTGCTAACCCAGCACAGCTAGTGCGCGTCTGTAATTATAAGGGAAAACGATGAAGAATAAGGCTGATAACAAAAAAAGGAACTTCCTGACCCATAGTGAAATCGAATCACTCCTTAAAGCAGCAAATACCGGGCCTCATGCTGCACGTAATTATTGTCTGACATTACTTTGTTTTATTCATGGTTTCCGGGCGAGTGAAATTTGCCGATTGAGGATTTCGGATATTGATCTTAAGGCAAAGTGTATATATATCCATCGATTAAAAAAAGGCTTTTCAACAACGCACCCGCTATTGAACAAAGAAATTCAGGCTTTAAAAAACTGGTTGAGTATCCGTACTTCTTATCCGCATGCTGAGAGCGAGTGGGTATTTTTATCACGTAAGGGGAATCCACTTTCTCGGCAACAGTTTTACCATATTATCTCGACTTCCGGTGGTAATGCCGGGTTGTCACTGGAGATTCATCCGCACATGTTACGCCATTCGTGTGGTTTTGCTTTGGCGAATATGGGAATAGATACGCGACTTATCCAGGATTATCTTGGACATCGCAATATTCGTCATACTGTCTGGTATACCGCCAGCAATGCAGGGCGTTTTTACGGCATCTGGGATAGAACCAGAGGACGACAGCGTCACGCTGTTTTATAGAGATAGTTGAGATACCAGGGATGGTGTTAAAAACTACATTATTCTTACGATATATCAAAAATGATTAACCATTTATTAATTGATGTTATTGTAAGTATGATTCTTAATTATCATAACAAACATTAAGTTAACCATATCCATACAAAATACAATGGTTTATGTTCTTCAAAATAAATAAACAAAATCATTCATAAATTTACACATCACTTAAATTCGCCTGTTTTCATACTTTTTTCTTTATTTTTTAAGCAACTGGAAGTTAATCCACTGCAATCTATTGTTATATTGAATCAAATCAATGAAAATAGATGTTGTCACATCAGTGATATTTTATTTTTGTATGATATTTAATGTAATTGACTGATAGCCACATCACTTCGGGTGTGGTTATCTTTTTATCTATTGGGCTAATTTTGACCGATTGAGGTTTCCTATAGGTATTCATTCAAATATATCTCAGTCAGGAGTACTACTATTGTGAGTAAACGTCGTTATCTTACCGGTAAAGAAGTTCAGGCCATGATGCAGGCGGTGTGTTACGGGGCAACGGGAGCCAGAGATTATTGTCTTATTCTGTTGGCATATCGGCATGGGATGCGTATTAGTGAACTGCTTGATCTGCATTATCAGGATCTTGACCTTAATGAAGGTCGAATAAATATTCGCCGACTGAAGAACGGATTTTCTACCGTTCACCCGTTACGTTTTGATGAGCGTGAAGCCGTGGAACGCTGGACCCAGGAACGTGCTAACTGGAAAGGCGCTGACCGGACCGACGCTATATTTATTTCTCGCCGTGGGAGTCGGCTTTCTCGCCAGCAGGCCTATCGCATTATTCGCGATGCCGGTATTGAAGCTGGAACCGTAACGCAGACTCATCCTCATATGTTAAGGCATGCTTGTGGTTATGAACTGGCGGAGCGTGGTGCAGATACCCGTTTAATTCAGGATTATCTCGGGCATCGAAATATTCGCCATACTGTGCGTTATACCGCCAGTAATGCTGCTCGTTTTGCCGGATTATGGGAAAGAAATAATCTCATAAACGAAAAATTAAAAAGAGAAGAAGCTTGATTTAACTTATTGATAATAAAGTTAAAAAACAAATAAATACAAGACAATTGGGGCCAAACTGTCTATATCATAAATAAGTTACGTATTTTTTCTCAAGCATAAAAATATTAAAAAACGACAAAAAGCATCTAACTGTTTGATATGTAAATTATTTCTCTTGTAAATTAATTTCACATCACCTCCGCTATATGTAAAGCTAACGTTTCTGTAGCTCGACGCAACTTCCTCATTCTTCTCTCCAAAAACCACCTCATGCAATATAAAAAACTGCAAATAAAGATAACTATAGAGCATTAAGCCAACAAATAAACTGAAAAAGTTTGTGCGCGATGCTTTCCTCTATGAGTCAAAATGGCCCCAAATGTTTCATCTTTTGGGGGAAAACTGTGCAGTGTTGGCAGTCAAACTCGTTGACAAAACAAAGTGTACAGAACGACTGCCCATGTCGATTTAGAAATAGTTTTTTTAAAGGAAAGCAGCATGAAAATTAAAACTCTGGCAATCGTTGTTCTGTCGGCTCTGTCCCTCAGTTCCACAGCGGCTCTGGCCGCTGCCACGACGGTTAATGGTGGGACCGTTCACTTTAAAGGGGAAGTTGTTAACGCCGCTTGCGCAGTTGATGCAGGCTCTGTTGATCAAACCGTTCAGTTAGGGCAGGTTCGTACCGCATCGCTGGCACAAGAAGGAGCAACCAGTTCTGCTGTCGGTTTTAACATTCAACTGAACGATTGTGACACTACTGTTGCAGACAAAGCAGCTATTGCCTTCCTTGGTACCGCAATTGATGGAAATCATCCTAACGTATTGGCTCTGCAGAGTTCTGCTGCAGGTAGCGCAACAAGCGTTGGTGTGCAAATTCTGGACAGAACAGGCAATGCTCTGACGCTGGACGGTGCGACATTTAGTGCACAAACAACCCTGAATAACGGTACCAACACCATTCCGTTCCAGGCGCGTTATTATGCAATCGGCGAGGCAACCCCGGGTGCAGCTAATGCGGATGCGACCTTCAAGGTTCAGTATCAATAACCTACCCAGGTTCAGGGACGTCATTACGGGCAGGGATGCCCACCCTTGTGCGATCAAAATAACGATGAAAAGGAAGAGATTATTTCTGTTAGCGTCGTTGCTGCCAATGTTTGCTCTGGCCGGAAATAAATGGAATACCACGCTGCCCGGCGGAAATATGCAATTTCAGGGCGTCATTATTGCGGAAGCTTGCCGGATTGAAGCCGGTGATAAACAAATGACGGTCAATATGGGGCAAATCAGCAGTAACCGGTTTCATGCGGTAGGGGAAGATAGCTCACCGGTGCCTTTTGTTATTCATTTACGGGAATGTAGCACGGTGGTGAGTGAACGTGTGGGTGTGGCGTTTCACGGTGTCGCGGATGGTAAAAATCCGGATGTGCTTTCCGTGGGAGAGGGGCCAGGGATAGCCACCAATATTGGCGTAGCGTTGTTTGATGATGAAGGAAACCTCGTACCGATTAACCGTCCTCCAGCAAACTGGAAACGGCTTTACTCAGGCTCTACGTCGCTACATTTCATCGCCAAATATCGTGCTACCGGGCGTCGGGTTACTGGCGGCATCGCCAATGCCCAGGCCTGGTTCTCTTTAACCTATCAGTAATTGTTCAGCAGATAATGTGATAACAGGAACAGGACAGTGAGTAATAAAAACGTCAATGTAAGGAAATCGCAGGAAATAACATTCTGCTTGCTGGCAGGTATCCTGATGTTCATGGCAATGGTGGTTGCCGGACGCGCTGAAGCGGGAGTGGCCTTAGGTGCGACTCGCGTAATTTATCCGGCAGGGCAAAAACAAGTGCAACTTGCCGTGACAAATAATGATGAAAATAGCACCTATTTAATTCAATCATGGGTAGAAAATGCCGATGGTGTAAAGGATGGCCGTTTTATCGTGACGCCACCTCTGTTTGCGATGAAGGGAAAAAAAGAGAATACCTTGCGTATTCTTGATGCAACAAATAACCAATTGCCACAGGATCGGGAAAGTTTATTCTGGATGAACGTTAAAGCGATTCCGTCAATGGATAAATCAAAATTGACTGAGAATACGCTACAGCTCGCAATTATCAGCCGCATTAAACTGTACTATCGCCCGGCTAAATTAGCGTTGCCACCCGATCAGGCCGCAGAAAAATTAAGATTTCGTCGTAGCGCGAATTCTCTGACGCTGATCAACCCGACACCCTATTACCTGACGGTAACAGAGTTGAATGCCGGAACTCGGGTTCTTGAAAATGCATTGGTGCCTCCAATGGGCGAAAGCGCGGTTAAATTGCCTTCTGATGCAGGAAGCAATATTACTTACCGAACAATAAATGATTATGGCGCACTTACCCCCAAAATGACGGGCGTAATGGAATAACGCAGGGGGATTTTTTCGCCTGAATAAAAAGAATTGACTGCCGGGTGATTTAAACCGGAGGAATAATGTCATATCTGAATTTAAGACTTTACCAGCGAAACACACAATGCTTGCATATTCGTAAGCATCGTTTGGCTGGTTTTTTTGTCCGACTCTTTGTTGCCTGTGCTTTTGCCGCACAGGCACCTTTGTCATCTGCCGAACTCTATTTTAACCCGCGTTTTTTAGCGGATGATCCCCAGGCTGTGGCTGATTTATCGCGTTTTGAAAATGGGCAAGAATTACCGCCAGGGACGTATCGTGTTGATATCTATTTGAATAATGGTTATATGGCAACGCGTGATGTCACATTTAATACGGGCGACAGCGAACAAGGGATTGTTCCCTGCCTGACACGCGCGCAACTTGCCAGTATGGGGCTGAATACGGCTTCTGTCTCCGGTATGAATCTGCTGGCGGATGATGCCTGCGTGCCATTAACCTCAATGATCCATGACGCTACTGCGCAACTGGATGTGGGTCAGCAGCGACTCAACCTGACGATCCCTCAGGCATTTATGAGTAATCGCGCGCGTGGTTATATTCCTCCTGAGTTATGGGATCCCGGTATTAATGCCGGATTGCTCAATTATAATTTCAGCGGAAATAGTGTACAGAATCGGATTGGGGGTAACAGCCATTATGCATATTTAAACCTACAGAGTGGTTTAAATATTGGTGCGTGGCGTTTACGCGACAATACCAGCTGGAGCTATAACAGTAGCGACAGTTCATCAGGTAGCAAAAATAAATGGCAGCATATCAATACCTGGCTTGAGCGAGACATAATTCCGTTACGTTCCCGGCTGACGCTGGGTGATGGTTATACTCAGGGCGATATTTTCGATGGTATTAACTTTCGCGGCGCACAATTGGCCTCAGATGACAATATGTTACCCGATAGCCAAAGAGGATTTGCCCCGGTGATCCACGGTATTGCTCGTGGTACTGCACAGGTCACTATTAAACAAAATGGGTATGACATTTATAATAGTACGGTGCCACCGGGGCCTTTTACCATCAACGATATCTATGCCGCAGGTAATAGTGGTGACTTGCAGGTAACGATTAAAGAGGCTGACGGCAGTACGCAGATTTTTACCGTACCCTATTCGTCAGTCCCGCTTTTGCAGCGTGAAGGGCATACACGTTATTCCATTACGGCAGGAGAATACCGTAGTGGAAATGCGCAACAGGAAAAACCCCGCTTTTTCCAGAGTACATTACTCCACGGCCTTCCGGCTGGCTGGACAATATATGGTGGAACGCAACTGGCGGATCGTTATCGTGCGTTTAATTTCGGTATCGGGAAAAATATGGGGGCACTGGGCGCTCTGTCTGTGGATATGACGCAGGCTAATTCCACACTTCCCGATGACAGTCAGCATGACGGACAATCGGTGCGTTTTCTCTATAACAAATCGCTCAATGAGTCAGGCACGAATATTCAGTTAGTGGGTTACCGTTATTCGACCAGTGGGTATTTTAATTTCGCTGATACAACATACAGTCGAATGAATGGCTACAACATCGAAACACAGGATGGTGTTATTCAGGTTAAGCCAAAATTCACCGACTATTACAATCTCGCTTATAACAAACGCGGGAAATTACAGCTCACCGTTACTCAGCAACTCGGGCGCACATCAACACTGTATTTGAGTGGTAGCCATCAAACTTATTGGGGAACGAGTAATGTCGATGAGCAATTCCAGGCTGGATTAAATACTGCGTTCGAAGATATTAACTGGACGCTCAGCTATAGCCTGACGAAAAACGCCTGGCAAAAAGGACGGGATCAGATGTTAGCGCTTAACGTCAATATTCCTTTCAGCCACTGGCTGCGTTCTGACAGTAAATCTCAGTGGCGACATGCCAGTGCCAGTTACAGCATGTCACACGATCTCAACGGTCGGATGACCAATCTGGCCGGTGTATACGGTACGTTGCTGGAAGACAACAACCTCAGCTATAGCGTGCAAACCGGTTATGCCGGGGGAGGCGATGGAAATAGCGGAAGTACAGGCTACGCCACGCTGAATTATCGCGGTGGTTACGGCAATGCCAATATCGGTTACAGCCATAGCGATGATATTAAGCAGCTCTATTACGGAGTCAGCGGTGGGGTACTGGCTCATGCCAATGGCGTAACGCTGGGGCAGCCGTTAAACGATACGGTGGTGCTTGTTAAAGCGCCTGGCGCAAAAGATGCAAAAGTCGAAAACCAGACAGGAGTGCGTACCGACTGGCGGGGTTATGCCGTGCTGCCTTATGCCACTGAATATCGGGAAAACAGAGTGGCGCTGGATACCAATACCCTGGCTGATAACGTCGATTTAGATAATGCGGTCGCTAACGTTGTTCCCACCCGTGGGGCGATCGTGCGAGCAGAGTTTAAAGCGCGCGTTGGGATAAAACTGCTCATGACGCTAACCCACAATAATAAGCCGCTGCCGTTTGGGGCGATGGTGACATCAGAGAGTAGCCAGAGTAGCGGCATTGTTGCGGATAATGGTCAGGTTTACCTCAGCGGAATGCCTTTAGCGGGAAAAGTGCAGGTGAAATGGGGAGAAGAGGAAAATGCTCACTGTGTCGCCAATTATCAACTGCCACCAGAGAGTCAGCAGCAGTTATTAACCCAGCTATCAGCTGAATGTCGTTAAGGGGGCGTGATGAGAAACAAACCTTTTTATCTTCTTTGCGCTTTTTTGTGGCTGGCGGTAAGTCACGCTTTGGCTGCGGATAGCACGATTACTATCCGCGGCTATGTCAGAGATAATGGCTGTAGTGTGGCCGCTGAATCAACCAATTTTACTGTTGATCTGATGGAAAACGCGGTGAAGCAATTTAACAACATTGGCGCGACGACTCCTGTCGTTCCATTTCGTATTTTGCTGTCACCCTGTGGTAACGCTGTTTCTGCCGTAAAGGTTGGGTTTACTGGCGTTGCAGATAGCCACAATGCCAACCTGCTTGCACTTGAAAATACGGTGTCAGCGGCTGCGGGACTGGGAATACAGCTTCTGAATGAGCAGCAAAATGAGATACCCCTTAATGCCCCATCGTCCGCGATTTCGTGGACGACCCTGACGCCGGGTAAACCAAATACGTTGAATTTTTACGCCCGGCTAATGGCGACACAGGTGCCTGTCACTGCGGGGCATATCAATGCCACGGCTACCTTCACTCTTGAATATCAGTAACTGGAGATGCTCATGAAATGGCGCAAACGTGGGTATGTATTGGCGGCAATGTTGGCGTTCGCAAGTGCGACGATACAGGCAGCCGATGTCACCATCACGGTGAACGGTAAGGTCGTCGCTAAACCGTGCACGGTTTCCACCACCAATGCCACGGTTGATCTCGGCGATCTTTATTCTTTCAGTCTTATGTCTGCCGGGGCGGCATCGGCCTGGCATGATGTTGCGCTTGAGTTGACTAATTGTCCGGTGGGAACGTCGAGGGTCACTGCCAGCTTCAGCGGGGCAGCCGACAGTACCGGATATTATAAAAATCAGGGGACCGCGCAAAACATCCAGTTAGAGCTACAGGATGACAGTGGCAACACATTGAATACTGGCGCAACCAAAACAGTTCAGGTGGATGATTCCTCACAATCAGCGCACTTCCCGTTACAGGTCAGAGCATTGACGGTAAATGGCGGAGCCACTCAGGGAACCATTCAGGCAGTGATTAGCATCACCTATACCTACAGCTGAACCCGAAGAGATGATTGTAATGAAACGAGTTATTACCCTGTTTGCTGTACTGCTGATGGGCTGGTCGGTAAATGCCTGGTCATTCGCCTGTAAAACCGCCAATGGTACCGCTATCCCTATTGGCGGTGGCAGCGCCAATGTTTATGTAAACCTTGCGCCTGCCGTGAATGTGGGGCAAAACCTGGTCGTGGATCTTTCGACGCAAATCTTTTGCCATAACGATTACCCGGAAACCATTACAGACTATGTCACACTGCAACGAGGTTCGGCTTATGGCGGCGTGTTATCTAGTTTTTCCGGGACCGTAAAATATAATGGCAGTAGCTATCCTTTCCCTACTACCAGCGAAACGCCGCGGGTTGTTTATAATTCGAGAACGGATAAGCCGTGGCCGGTGGCGCTTTATTTGACGCCTGTGAGCAGTGCGGGGGGAGTGGCGATTAAAGCTGGCTCATTAATTGCCGTGCTTATTTTGCGACAGACCAACAACTATAACAGCGATGATTTCCAGTTTGTGTGGAATATTTACGCCAATAATGATGTGGTGGTGCCCACTGGCGGCTGTGATGTTTCTGCTCGTGATGTCACCGTTACTTTGCCGGACTACCCTGGTTCAGTGCCGATTCCTCTTACCGTTTATTGTGCGAAAAGCCAAAACCTGGGGTATTACCTCTCCGGCACAACCGCAGATGCGGGCAACTCGATTTTCACCAATACCGCGTCGTTTTCACCCGCGCAGGGCGTCGGCGTACAGTTGACGCGCAACGGTACGATTATTCCAGCGAATAACACGGTATCGTTAGGAGCAGTAGGGACTTCGGCGGTAAGTCTGGGATTAACGGCAAATTACGCACGTACCGGAGGGCAGGTGACTGCAGGGAATGTGCAATCGATTATTGGCGTGACTTTTGTTTATCAATAAAGAAATCACAGGGCATTGCTAATGCAGGTACGCAATATTACCTGAAGCTAAAACCTGCACGTTAGCCCTTTGTAGGCCAGATAAGACGCGTCAGCGTCGCATCTGGCATAAACAAAGCGCACTTTACCGACAATCCGAACAGAGCCTGCCAATGGCAGGCTCAGGTGCTCTTTTACGCTACCATGCTAATAATCAGCACAATAATCAGCCCAACCACGGAGTTGACCAGCTCCAGCAGACCCCAGGTTTTCAACGTGTCTTTTACTGACAGGTCAAAGTATCCTTTGAACAACCAGAAAGAAGCATCGTTAATGTGGGTGAGGGTGTTGGAACCCGCAGCCGTCGCCAGTACCAGCAGCGCCGGATTCACGCCAACCAGCTGACCAGTTGCTGGATCAAGGATTGCAGCACTGATAATCCCGGCGGCGGTCATCGCCGAAACGACACCCTGACCCGTCGCCAGACGAATTAGCACAGTGATCAGCCATGCCATGATGTAGGGCGAGATATTGCCGTGGGACATCAACATGCCGATGGTGTCGCCAATGCCGGTGTCGATGATGGTCTGCTTCAGCACGCCACCCGCACCGATGATCAGAATCACCATTGCAATACTCTTCACCGCGCTTTCAAAAGCGTTCATCACCCACTGCATGTCATGACCACGTGCGGTGCCAAAGAGTACGAATGCAACCACCATCGCAATAAACATTGCAATCGGCGAGGAACCGATAAAGTTAACCACTTCCCAGGCAGGGGTATCTTTTACCAGCCAGATATTGGCGATGGTGGTAGAGATCATAATGATCGCCGGGATCAGCGGCACCAGAATCGAAACGCCGAAAGAGGGCAGATTATTCATATCTACCGGTTGATCTGCTTTCAGGAATGATGGCGTTGGGCGCTCAAGATTGCCGAGGAACTTCGGCAGGATCAGACCTGCGCAGATTACACTTGGGATCGTCACCAGTACGCCATAGATATAAACCATCCCCATATCCGCGCCATAAGCATTCACCAGCGCCACCGGACCCGGCTGCGGTGGGAACAGTGAATGTGCGGTAGTGGCAGCTGCTACTGCCGGGATCGCCAGTTTCAGGAACGGAATTTTAGCTTCGGCGGCAATAACAATAACCAGCGGCGCTAACATGATAAAGGCCACTTCATAGAACATCGCCAGACCAAAAATCAGGCCGATGATAATCACCGACAGCTGTACATAGCGCAGACCGAGACGCGCCAGCAGCGTATGCGCTATCTGGTGAGCCGCGCCGGAGTCGACCATCAATTTACCGATGACCGCACCGAACACCACGATGATAGCCAGTTCCCCCAGCGTGTTGCCGAAGCCCGCTTTCATAGTGTGCAGCAGCGACATCAAATCCATGCCCGCCAGCATCCCGACGGACAGCGCCGCCACCAACAAAGCCACCATTGAATTGATTTTGAACTTCAAATTCAGTACCAGCATCAGGCCAATGCCGAATACCACCCAGAGAATGTTAAGCACATGCATAACGTTTTACCTTACCTGGTTGAACCGTTGTTATTTTGGGCGACATGTTATGTAAATTGGTCAACCATTGTTGCGATGAATGTCACATCCTCTGATCAATAACCATCGATTACCCTTTGCTGCAATTTGCAGCAACAACCATGAGAGTGAAATTCTTGTGATGTGGTTAACCAATTTAAGAATTCGGGTTGACATGTCTTACCAAAAGGTAGAACTTATACGCCATCTCATCCGATGCGACGCTACGGCTGTGGCCGGGTTGTTCATCCGGATACCTAAACAACTCCGGGGTTCCGCGTCTCTTCGCTGTTGAACCCACTATGTGAAAGAGGAAAAATCATGGAACAGACCTGGCGCTGGTACGGCCCAAACGATCCGGTTTCTTTAGCTGATGTCCGTCAGGCGGGCGCAACTGGCGTGGTTACCGCGCTGCACCATATCCCGAACGGCGAAGTATGGTCCGTAGAAGAGATCCTCAAACGCAAGGCGATCGTTGAAGACGCAGGCCTGGTGTGGTCTGTCGTAGAAAGCGTACCAATTCACGAAGATATCAAAACCCACACTGGCAACTATGAGCAGTGGATCGCTAACTATCAGCAGACTCTGCGCAACCTGGCGCAGTGCGGCATTCGCACCGTGTGCTACAACTTCATGCCGGTGCTCGACTGGACCCGTACTGACCTCGAATACGTGCTGCCAGACGGCTCCAAAGCTCTGCGCTTCGACCAGATCGAATTCGCTGCATTCGAAATGCATATCCTGAAGCGTCCAGGCGCGGAAGCGGATTACACCGAAGAAGAAATTGCTCAGGCCGCTGAACGCTTCGCCACTATGAGCGACGAAGACAAAGCGCGTCTGACCCGTAACATCATTGCCGGTCTGCCAGGTGCGGAAGAAGGGTATACCCTCGACCAGTTCCGTAAGCACCTGGAGCTGTACAAAGATATCGACAAAGCCAAACTGCGCGAAAACTTTGCTGTCTTCCTGAAAGCGATTATTCCAGTTGCTGAAGAAGTTGGCGTGCGTATGGCGGTTCACCCGGACGATCCGCCGCGCCCGATCCTCGGCCTGCCGCGCATTGTTTCCACCATTGAAGATATGCAGTGGATGGTTGATACCGTAAACAGCATGGCGAACGGTTTCACCATGTGCACCGGTTCCTACGGCGTGCGTGCTGACAACGATCTGGTTGATATGATCAAGCAGTTCGGTCCGCGTATTTACTTCACCCATCTGCGCTCCACCATGCGTGAAGATAACCCGAAAACCTTCCACGAAGCGGCGCACCTGAACGGTGACGTTGATATGTACGAAGTGGTGAAAGCGATTGTTGAAGAAGAACACCGTCGTAAAGCGGAAGGCAAAGAAGACCTGATCCCGATGCGTCCGGACCACGGTCATCAGATGCTGGACGACCTGAAGAAGAAAACCAACCCAGGTTACTCCGCAATTGGTCGTCTGAAAGGCCTGGCCGAAGTTCGCGGTGTCGAACTGGCGATCCAGCGCGCTTTCTTTAGCCGTTAATATCCACCGGCATGGCTGCGCGCCGTGCCGGTTCCTTCTTCCTTGCCGTCACTCTCTGAAGACGGATTCTGGAGTTTACGATGACTACTATTGTTGACAGCAATCTGCCGGTTGCCCGCCCGTCATGGGATCATTCTCGTCTGGAATCACGCATTGTGCATCTCGGTTGCGGGGCGTTTCACCGCGCGCACCAGGCGCTGTATACCCATCATCTGCTGGAAAGTACCGACAGCGACTGGGGTATCTGCGAAGTTAACCTGATGCCAGGCAACGACCGCGTGCTGATCGAAAACCTGAAAAAACAGCAACTGCTGTACACCGTAGCGGAAAAAGGCGCAGAGAGCACCGAGCTGAAAATTATCGGTTCGATGAAAGAAGCGCTGCATCCGGAAATCGATGGCTGCGAAGGTATTCTCAACGCGATGGCGCGTCCGCAAACGGCGATTGTCTCTCTAACGGTCACGGAAAAAGGCTACTGCGCTGATGCGGCAAGCGGTCAACTGGATCTCAATAACCCACTGATCAAGCACGATCTGGAAAACCCGACTGCGCCGAAGTCCGCGATTGGTTACATCGTCGAAGCCTTGCGTCTGCGTCGTGAAAAAGGGTTGAAAGCGTTTACGGTGATGTCCTGCGATAACGTGCGTGAAAACGGTCATGTGGCGAAGGTTGCCGTTCTTGGGCTGGCTCAGGCGCGTGACCCGCAACTGGCGGCATGGATTGAAGAAAACGTCACCTTCCCGTGCACCATGGTTGACCGCATCGTTCCGGCGGCGACGCCAGAAACCTTACAGGAAATTGCTGACCAGCTGGGTGTTTACGACCCGTGCGCCATTGCCTGCGAACCGTTCCGTCAGTGGGTGATTGAAGATAACTTCGTTAATGGTCGCCCGGACTGGGATAAAGTGGGCGCACAGTTCGTTGCAGACGTTGTGCCGTTCGAAATGATGAAGCTGCGTATGCTGAACGGCAGCCACTCTTTTCTGGCGTACCTCGGTTACCTCGGCGGCTATGAAACCATTGCCGACACCATGACTAACCCGGCTTATCGCAAAGCGGCCTTTGCCCTGATGATGCAGGAACAAGCGCCAACGCTGTCGATGCCGGAAGGTACAGACCTGAACGCCTATGCGACGCTGCTGATCGAGCGTTTCAGCAACCCGTCTCTGCGTCACCGTACCTGGCAGATTGCGATGGACGGCAGCCAGAAGTTACCGCAGCGTCTGCTGGATCCGGTACGTCTGCACCTGCAAAACGGCGGCAGCTGGCGTCACCTGGCGCTGGGCGTGGCGGGCTGGATGCGCTACACCCAGGGCGTGGATGAGCAGGGTAATGCCATTGACGTGGTTGACCCGATGCTAGCGGAGTTCCAGAAGATCAATGCGCAGTATCAGGGCGCAGACCGTGTGAAAGCGCTGCTGGGCCTGAGCGGTATCTTTGCCGATGATCTGCCGCAGAACGCCGACTTTGTTGGCGCGGTGACGGCGGCATATCAGCAGCTGTGTGAGCGCGGTGCGCGCGAGTGTGTGGCTGCGCTGTAACTAACTGATTACCCTACAGACTTACTGGTCAATCAAACTAATATTTGGTTGACCAGTTTTCGTTTTTTTGCCCACCTGTACGTGCCAACATCCAGTGCTAATGGTATAGTTTGAGCTTAACGGGTGCCGTAAAATTGCCCGTTGTAGGTCGGATAAGGCGTTCACGCCGCATCCGGAAAAAATTTGATTAACCGCACCTAACGGACACAACACCATGAAATCTGCCACCTCTGCGCAAAGACCTTACCAGGAAGTCGGGGCGATGATCCGCGATCTGATCATAAAGACGCCGTACAATCCTGGCGAACGGCTGCCACCGGAGCGTGAAATTGCAGAAATGCTTGATGTCACGCGGACGGTGGTACGTGAAGCGCTGATCATGCTGGAGATCAAAGGGCTGGTGGAAGTGCGTCGGGGTGCAGGTATCTATGTTCTTGATAGCTCAGGCAGCCACAACGCAGACAGTCCGGATGCCAACGTCTGCAACGATGCCGGTCCTTTTGAGCTGTTACAGGCGCGGCAGTTACTGGAAAGTAACATCGCCGAGTTTGCCGCCCTGCAGGCTACCCGCGAAGATATCGTCAAAATGCGCCAGGCATTGCAACTGGAAGAGCGTGAACTGGCTTCCAGCGCGCCGGGCAGCAGCGAAAGCGGTGACATGCAGTTCCATCTCGCTATTGCCGAAGCAACGCATAACAGCATGCTGGTGGAGTTATTCCGTCAGTCCTGGCAGTGGCGGGAAAACAATCCAATGTGGATCCAGTTGCACAGCCACCTGGATGACAGCCTGTATCGCAAAGAGTGGTTGGGCGATCACAAACAGATCCTCGCCGCGTTAATCAAAAAAGATGCCCGAGCGGCGAAGCTGGCAATGTGGCAGCATCTGGAGAATGTGAAGCAGCGCTTGCTGGAGTTCTCTAATGTTGATGACATCTATTTCGATGGCTATCTGTTTGATTCATGGCCGCTGGATAAAGTCGACGCCTGATCCCTCATTTCTGGTGCAAAGTTTAACCGCTTTGCACTATGTATGTTCCCTGAATAGTTAATTATGTTCTGCAGAATATATTATGCGTAAATTAATCATTACGTACGATATATTGTTTTGGAATAATTATATATCAGTTTAACGCTGAGAAATTATTCGGAATAATCAGAATATGTTAACGTATTTCCGTTATGTTTAATGACTTTTGTCAAATGATACCTTTTTAAATTAAAAGTCAGTGGATATTCTTTTCTGTACAGTGTTTTATCTTTGGCGGATCTTATAAATCCCTTATGAAAGTGCCAGGGACGCAATGAGCATAAAGGAATGATTATGGAATATGAGCATCAACCCAGTGGTGTCCGGCAGCCAGGGCAGGATACAGATGCCACTAAACGTCAGGAGTGCGCAAAATGATGCGCCAATCAGTTCAGACGGTATTACCTGAAAGTACAGGAAACAATACGTTATCGCTGCGTGATTCCGTATGCCGGGATCTCTTTCAACTTTTTAGTTCTCCCCATTCACCGCTACCAATATTACTTGTTTCAGGCATGCCTGAGTGGCAAGGGCATAATCAGAGCGACAAGCTTCTCCAGAGTTGGTATTGCCGCCAGTTACGTTCCGCGCTTTTATTTCATGAGCCACGTATTGCGGCATTGCAGGTCAATCTGAAAGAAGCCTATTGCTACGAGTTGGCCATTAGTCTGGAGATGATGCTGTACCACGATGATGAGCCGCTAACGTTTGACCTGGTCTGGCAGAAGGGCAGCTGGCATCGCACGATGCCGCAGTAAATGACGGGAAACGCGATACGCGCAAGACGTATCGCGTTAGGTCACAATTAGTGGGAGGTTCTGATTGCTGCTTTCAAGGCCGGAAGCCGGGATGGACTGGCACTGAGCTTATCAATCCCCATGGTGAGCAGTCGTGCTGTTTGCTGGATATCTCCAGCCATTTCGCCGCACATACTGACCGGAATTTCATTATTACGTCCGGCCTGACACACCATAGCAATAGCGTTAATCACCGCGTCATTACAATAATCGACCAGTTTCGCGACGGTGCTATTTCCTCTGTCTGCCGCCATAATATATTGCGTCAGATCGTTGGTGCCGATGGAAAAGAAATCGACTTCACTGGCTAATTTTTCTGCAATCATGATTGCGGCAGGAACCTCAATCATAATTCCCAGCGCCGGAAGATTTTCTGCAGAAAACTTTCAGCCAGGTTCAATCTCCAGCTCGCGCAGTTCACGCCAGAAGCGTTCGGCAACTGGATTCATGCG
>ENA-OWZV01000031-OWZV01000031.1-human-gut-metagenome-genome-assembly--contig:-NODE-31-length-55846-cov-13.256403_pt1 | contig 55846 bp, 70 predicted proteins | sample MGYA00249264_ERZ652123 | MGnify/ENA primary metagenome ERZ652123 (study PRJEB26925, sample SAMN05827256) | human gut metagenome | biome: ENVO:2100002; feature: ENVO:00000062; material: ENVO:00002003... | reverse complement strand
AATGCTTCAGGGGGAGGCGAGTATTACAGTGGATGTAGGCGAAATCAAAGTAGAAACCAAGATTACCAGAGAGGACCTTGTTCAGATTATCACTGCCGGGGAAACTACCCTTACTGGAACTTCCGCTGTAATCGAAGATGGAAATAAGGAGGCGTACTAACCATGAATGTACTGGTCAACGACGAAAGTTTAAAAAACATTGCTGATGCTATCCGGGCCAAGATAAACAGTACCGAAAAATATATGCCTGGGCAAATGGGCCCGGCAATCAAGTCTATCGACGTGGGTAGGAAAAGTTTTACGATTGTCCAAGTAGCCAATGGACACATCGGTTTAGCATTGATGGGTTCCGTTATTAGCAATGCCGGAGACGAATATACATTATCTTTCCCGCCCATTACGTTTCTAATTACCGCCAATAATGGTTATACACCGGGGCACATTACGGTAAATGGCGTGGACCAGGGCAGCAATAAAGTAACCTTAGAAGTAACCGATGGGATGGTGATTAGTGCTACTGCTGCGGTAAAGGATGAAAATACACAAGTATTATTCATGAATCAAGAGATTACTTTGCAACAGGTAAATGGGGAATATTCCTATGACGGAAGTAATATTAAAGACACCACGGGTGCTTATACCCTTGAATCTTATGACTTAAGCTATGACGCTGAAAAGAATAGGATTAAGGTGAGCAATATGCAGTGCAGCGCGTTGGCATCCGTGAATGCCTTACTGCTGCAATTCTCTCAGGATGCGAACTCGGATTCTGCTATTTTTGACCTTAATACAACCCAAAATCTTGCAGAACAGGAGTTTGAGGTTGCCCCCAATTTTAATTTAAATCCGACGCAGCCTTTCACATTATCCATCGTATTGGTTGGTACTTTAGTCTGATTCTTTATAGGGCTGCTAGTGATTAGCGGCCCTAGCTCCGGTCTGGATTACAAGAAGGGACGACAACTTGGAAACGATTTTATCGAACATTTTAAACACCGCCCTTGGCCTTGCGGTCGGGGCGGTGTCCGGGTACGCGTACGCGTATTTTTCCGGGCTTCAAGCCATGCGCAAGGGTATGCAACTTATATTGCGCGCATCACTCAATGATATGTACATTAAGTTCAAGCAAAATTCTCCCACAGCAGATGACAAGCAAGCGTTCGAAGAAATGTACAAGTGCTATGAAAATCTGGGAGAGAACGGTGTAATGGCCGCAAAAAGAGAAGCCGTTCTTACGATGCAGGAGGCCGTTCGTAAATGAAGAAGGTGGAATAATGGCAGCGATGGAAAAGAAGAATATCAACATTCTTTCATGTTCTGATTTCACTGGCGGTATTAATACCGCCGTCCCTCCCCAACAGCTCCAGGAAAACGAATATCAGGTTATCCAGAATTTCGAATACGACTTTAATCGGCTGGTGACAAGGGGCGGCCTTTCCGCCCCTCTTGTGACCTATGACAAGGAAATCCTTTCTGTGTTCTACAACAACGGCCTGAACCAATTCCTTGTGTGTCTGTCTGACGGTTCCATCTGGGAAGAAAATCTGGATACCCTGCATAACAAGGTGGGAACACTAACCGGCAACCGGAAGCCTAACTATTGCCGGTTTGACGGGAAAGTGTTTATCGCAAGCGGTGGAAAATTGCAGTATTATGATCCTTCCGCTCATACGGTGACAACCATCGAAGCGTCCTACAACTGTGATTATGTTTGGGAGAGCATGAGCAGGCTGGTTATTTCCTGCATGGGAGATGACAATATCTATTACTCCGCTACCGGCAATCCCTATGAAGATGGCTGGAAAGAAGATACTGATTCTGACAGCTCATCTAAATGGCTGGAAGTTGGCTACAAAGATGATGGGGATATTCTGAAAGTCCTCCCGATCAGCGGCGATATTGCCACTTTCAAGAGCAACGGGAAGGTGTACAACACCAACGGTTTCTACACCAGCTGGAATACTTCTCTTGCCGGGGATAATTCGGACGTGCTGACAGCAGACGGGATCATCGTTCTGGGAAGCACCATAGCCTTCTGCACCAATAAGGGCCTGCGGACTCTGGAAGCCGTACAGAACTACGGGAACTTTACCATCAACGAACTGGGAAGAAAGTTCAACCGGAACCTGGAACAGGAAGTGAACCAGCCCCGGCTGTACAATCTGGTCCGCAAACGGCAGCTGATTATCCAGCCGAATACCAAGACCAACACCGGGAACCTGTACTGCCTCCAGTATGATATGGGGGCCTGTGTAGAGCTTTCTTTTCCCATGGACATAAAGGATATGGCAGATACGCAGGACGGAATCATCATAGCAGGCGGAAATTCGCTCTACAGATGGGCAAAACGGTACACGACAGATAACGGTACCCCCATAGAGCAAAAACTCGTCACACGGCAACTCTCGTCCTCTACAAGCATTATCACAAGAAAGTTTGATGTGGCTGTGACCGGCAGCGGAACGCTACACCTCAAATGGGCGAATAAAAACGTTCTTTTCAAGGTGGGGAGAAAGCGCCGGGTGGTTCACTGCTTTTCCGTATGCCGGGATTCAGTCCTGGGGATTGAGACAAATGGAAATATTGCGATTGGCTTCATCAACCTTTATGCAGGCGAGAACTGAGGCACGCTATGAACGGAATACAAAAATGGATAAGGGTCCTTAACCAGGGCTTAACCAAAATGAAAATCACGGGACTTCCAAGGCTGTTCCTGCTGCTTTATGCGGGAATCTTCATCAGTGTGGGAAGCCTCTATTTAGTTGGGCTCCTGCTGGAATTTTGGACTACCGGGAAAGTGAATTACCCGGCAGTCAACCAGTTTGCAGGGACCTATTTCGGAGTGGCCGTTGTCGGTACTTTCTGCGTGCTGGGAAAAGCCCTGGTGGATAAGGACGAAGATGGAATCCCGGATACGTGGGAAACAGGCAACAACAAAGACCGGCCAGCACCGCCACCGCCCAAACGGGCCGGGGCTGACTGCGGGCCGAAGCAGGAACAAAGAATGGAAGGAGGAAAGGAAACGGAAGATGGAAACGGAAAAGAAGAAGGTCACGAGAGCGAACGCAAGGACGTTTGAAGAATGGATGGCCCTATACAAGCAAAAGACGGGAGACTATGTATCAGTCCCACCCGGCTTTACACTCAACTTTCTAGAGGACCGCGGGATTTGTGTCATGAAACCGGAGGCGGATACAGGCATCTTTGTTATCTACGACTTGTGCGGGGATGCTAAATTTTGGAGAGACCTGGCAGAAATGTATTGCAGACAGAACGGCCTGAAATGTATCAGCACCATTTGCACGCGCCGGATCAGACCGTATATCCGTTTCTGGGGATGGAAGATTATCAAGGAACAGCATATCAACGGACAGGAACGATACATCTGCAAGGATAAGCTGGACAGATATGTGGTGATTACCTTCAAGGGAATCAATGAGATTTCCCACCGTCCTGATTACTGGGTAACGGAGTACATGGGCCACGAAGCTCCAAACCTTTCCAGGGAAAGCGAGTGATGAATGAATGTTTGATTTAGTTTTACAGCTCCATAAAAAGGGCTCCAGCAACACAACGGTCCAGAGCTACACGCCGACACCAGAAGAAAGAAGGCTACAACGCCAGGCAGCTGATTACTCCGAAGCTGTAGCGCCTAACGCCTTGTGGCTGAACAATGTTGCCAGGAACATCCTCCAGGATTCCATCGGTTCCACACAGGTTGACTTCAACGGATTAAACCAGTCGGCCCAGGGGCAGATTGCCGGCGCTCAGCAGGGTGTGCAGGGCCTCATTAATGGACAGCTGCCTACGGCATATACCCAGAATATGCAGAACCAGATCCAGCAGGGAGTCAATTCTTCCATGGGAAATATGCTGAACACATTAGGCAGTAATGGTGTGCTGAACTCCAGCGTTACAAACAGGGGAATTGCAGACATTAATGATGCTGCTTCTCAGGCCATGGCCAATGCATACACCAGTAACATCGGCCTTTTGAGCCAGCTTTACGGGCAGCAGATGAGCGGAGCGAACGCCGGTATTACTACTGGAGCTGCCGCACAGGAAGCCGCACAGCAGCCCGCACTCAACCTTTGGAACGCTTCTCTGGGGCTCAATGGAGCAACTAACAGCGCGCTTGCCGGTGTATCTGGTCAGGGAACAACGACCGCTACACAGAAAACCAGCGGAGGAAGCGGCCTGTTTGGTGGCCTGCTGGCTGGCTACGCTTCCAACAGCGGCGGTATTTTCTGCTTTGCAGGGAACACGAAAATCAAGACACCGGAAGGAACCAAAAAGATTTCCGCAATTAAAGCAGGCGACAAGGTTATTTGTCCTTCCAAAGGCGGGAAAGAAAGCGTTGAAACCGTTGTAGATGTATTAAAGAACGGCAGAGCCGATACCTACCGGCTGATTGCCTTTGACGGCGACGACGTGTTCAAAGTGGACACCACATTCACCCAGCCTTTTGTGAAGGAAGACGGCACCCTGGCAACCCTGAAAGAGCTCCATGCCGGTGATACCATTCTCACCGACAAAGGGACGGCCCGCATTTTCGGTTATGCTCCACTTGAAGAAGCAAGAGTATACGACATGAAACTGACAGGCGACAACCGGTATTACGCCAATGGCTTCGTGGCTATCGGTGCTACCAATGAATGGTAATCATCGGGAGGAAAGAAATGGCAACGAATACTACAACGAACACTTATGCCAAATATGCGCCGAGAAACACCAAGCAGCAGGTCAACTGGACCAAACTGGCCTACAGTGATCCCTACTTTGCACTGGGATATATGGCCGGTTCCACTCTGGCTGATAACTACAATAAGCGCGGAGAACAGAAAATCCTGGAGAACGCAGCAGCTTCCCTGAACGGATTCGAACCGACTGTCACTCCTGAACAGCAGGCTCAGGCCCTGGACCAGCTTTCCATCGGCGACACTTCCATTCCCAGTGCTCAGCAGATTGTCCCCTTGCAGGACAACCCGGCAGCCCAGAAAGCATGGGAACAGAGCATGCAGAATGACGCAAATGTAATCAACGGCGTTCCGGGTGCTGCCGGTGCAATCGGCATTTCCGGGAACACAGCCCCGGCCGCGCAAACCGCCCCGGCTGCCGCAGTAGTGACTCAGCAGCAGCCCGCTATTTCTATCGGTTCTACCGACTATCAGCAGGATCCGCGTATGCAGGTTCTTGACCAGCTGGAACTGGAACAGCAGATTAGAAACGGGCAGCAACCCGGTTTAGGGATTTCCGGCAACGGTTTTTTTCAGTCAAGCCCCGCTGATACAGCCAACACGAATGGAGTTGGCGGGGCTGCGGTAGATACGTCTCCGGAAGCAATTATCCCCTCCAATTTCCAGCTCCGGCAGGCTCAGGAGCTCCAGCAGGTAGGGAACGCCTTGCAGCAGAACGCAGGAGACCCGGCAGTTCAACAGATGCTTGATACCGTGAACGCAGGGGGCAATATTGCTCAGCCGGTAGCACCGGCCCCTGCTGCGGATCAGCAACAGCAGTCCACGGCAGCTGCAAGCCAGCTCCCGCCCCCTCAGCCGGTCCCTAAACAGGACCCTAACGAACGGATGGAATTTGACAAGACCAAATGGCTGATGCAACAGCGCCTTGCTATGTTAAAAGATGGGTTTGACGAGGACCGGATTGCCAAAACCATGTCTACCCTGGAAATGATGGCCGACTCCTACGATCAGAAAGTGAAAGACCATAATACGCAGCTTGACTTGAAAGACCTTTTGACAGCGGACCCGACTACCGCACAGTTCCAGGAGAAGATTGTACAACTTTTCAAAGATAATCCGGAGGCGGCAAACCTGTTCCTGAAGAACGCGGTATTTTATCCGACTCTGTGGCAGAACGAACAGTGGTACAAAAAGTCGGACCATCAGTTTGCACAGAAAGAGAAATTTGCAAAAGATAACCTGCAAAACACCAAAGACCTTGCCAAATTCAATTTACAAATCAACAAGGAAATGGCAAGATACAAAACCAATTTGGCCCTGCAAGCAGAACAGCAGAAAATTGCCAACCGTGTTTCCCTCGCCGCTAAAATCTATCCGAACGCTACACCGGAACAACTTGTACAGATTGCCTTGGGCAAAGGACTCGGCAGTTCCCGGAGTGGACTTACCGGCAGCTTGAAACAACCAAAAACCGTAGGTGAACTGCTCCGGCAAACCTCTGTGGCCTACGGTGATACAACCGTAGGAGAGGACCCGAAGCCCAGCACAGCAGCTAAAAACAAACTGATTGGGGCAATCGGCACAGTATTGAAAACCGGGAAAACCAGTCCAGATGAAATTTATCAATACCTATCTAGTATTGAGAACAACCTCAGTCCGGATGAAATCAGTTACTTAATTGATGCTGCTGTACGGCAAACGGGGATTGGAACATGGAATGGGCCTCCCGAAGCCGAGACACCGGCCCAGCCTTCTCCTGGTGGTGGCGATTCCTCTGGCGGTTTCTTCTCCTGGCTCCAAAAAGCAGGAGACAATGCGTATAAAAGCATTTATGGAGACAGACCGGACCCCACACAGAATAATATCTATCGCTTAAAGATGAGCGAATGGACACAGGCCCTGCAATACAATCAACAGGCCGGGGATCAGGGCTTGGACAAGGAAGGCATGATGGAAGCAGCCAGAAAGCGTTACGGTAATGACCTTGCTAAAAAGCTGTTCAACGATACTGACTGGGAGGCTTTCGGATTATAAAAGGAGTGTGAACAATGGCTTTTGATCCTTTTGAACAAATCGATAAAGAGGAAAACGAGTTTTACGGTGTTGATCCTAACACCGGTGCCATTGAAGATAAAGAGTATTATTACAATCCTATTACGGGGCGCAGCGATGCTGACGCCCCACTTTCTCAAGAGGAAAACTTTGCAAACGCCGGTTTCCTGGACAACATTCTTTCCGGTATTAAGGCCGGTGCGTCCGGTGTTCTGTCCGGCCAGGCCACCCTTTCCGACACTTTCTTGGGAATGGGCGGGGATATGGCCAATGACCTCAACGAAATTGCAAAGAGAAACACCCGTACCCATAACTGGAACTTTGACACCATCACTTCCAACCCCATGGCATACATCACGGACCCCCAGGGCCTTGCTTATGATGCAGGGAACATGACAGGTTCTGCCTTAATGATGGGAGCTGAAACCGCAGCATTAGGCACCATGGCCGGAGCTGCCGGTGTCGGCAATTTAAGTACCTTAGCCAATTACTTTGCAGGAAAGGCAGCAGCTCACGGGCTGCCCTCCCTTTCCAGAGCATTGTCCAGTAAATACGGCAGCCTTATTGTTGCAAACGCCGCAAAGACTCCTATTGAAGTGGCCAGCGAATCCGGTAACGTAATCCAGGATATGGAGGAAGAAGGTATCACGGATCCGGATCAGCTGAAAAAAGCAGCTGCCGTGAACGCATTGATACAGACTCCGCTCCTGGCTCTTTCCAATACCGCTGAATCCATGGGATTAGGGACCATGTTCGGTAAAAACGTAACCTCCAAAATGGGAAAAGCGGCCCTGGGGGCTGCCGGTGTTGTCGGTGGTGCAACACAGCAATCCTGGGAAGAAGGTATGCAGAGAGGCGCCAGCGATTACGCAAAAGGAAAGCAGCCTGGTGGCCTGACCAGTGTAGTTGATCCTTTCGAATGGACACAAGGCCAGAAAGACGAAGCTATGGCCGCTATGGGTCCTGGTATGTTATTCGGTGGTGCGGGTGCCCTGGGAAGCCGTATTGCCCGGAGATGGGCTGACCGTGATGTCAATGATGTTGATGCCAGAGACTTTAATCCCAATGATCCGAATGAAAACGGACCCACTCCCGAAAACGGCGGGCCTGAGAATAATAACAACGGGCCTAGTGGCAGCGCTCTCGATGAAACCATCGACACCACCGCAACCGAAGGACCGGAAGAAACGGTATCTTCTCAGAACGAAGAAGCAGCCGCCCCGGCTTCCTCCGGTGAAGATATTTCCAGCCTGACCGATGACCTTGCCAGCGCGATTACCGGGCAGGAGAGCGGCGGGGATACGGAAGCAGTCAACAGCTCCACCGGTGCATACGGATCCATGCAGATTCTCCCCTCCAACTGGGAAGAATGGTCCACGGAAGCGTTAGGCCATGTTGGCGATATGAACAACGTGGATGATTACAACGCCACCGCAAAGCACAAGCTGGAACAGTATGTACGGGATTACGGCCCGGAGGGTGCTGCTGTTGCCTGGTACGCAGGGGAACAGAATGGTAAACGCTACGCCGAAGGTCTGACCACCGGGATTGATGATGAAGGTAACGAATACTCTTTCAATGCTCCTCAAAGCACAGGCCCTTCTGTCAATGAGTATGTAGCCTCTGTCATGAGCAAGATGCAGAACGGCGGTGGTTCTTCCTCTGCTGTTTCTTCCTTTACTCCTGAAATGATGGTGAACACAGAAGGAAAAACCTGGGACCGGCTGGATGATTCCGTGGACGTGGAAAACGTGCAGGATGTTACTAAAGCGGGCCTGGCGGATATTGCCGATGTGTACTACAACACTTTTGGCGTTCCCCTGACCGTTACGTCCGGCAACGATTCCGGAGTCCATGCGGATGGCCCTCATTCCCACTATGCCGGTGTGAAGCTGGATGTGTCTGGCGGTGTATTGGACGATGCTAAAAAGCGCCATGCTTTCATCGAAGAGTGCGAGAAGCGCGGGATTGAAGTTCTGGACGAATACGAAAATCCTTCTCCCAATTCCACAGGCGGCCATTTGGACCTGGATTTCACCAACTACAACGGAGGTAGCAATAGACGTTCCAGAGGCGGTGTAAGCAGCACCGTCAGCGGTATTTCCCTGAAGGATATGACGGATTATCTGAAAGAGAATCAGCGGGAATTTGACGAATTTGGAATGAAGGATACCATTGATGATGCTCTTGGTTCCAATGACCCCAGTAAGATTGAAGATGTATTCACCACGGCTAAAGACACCAAGGACAAGCTGAATTACCTGAAAGAGAATCAGCGCCAGTTTGATGATCCGGACCTGAACAACGCCATTGATGAAGCACTGACCAGCAAGAATCCAAACGTCATTGAATCCGTTTATAATGCAGTCAAGAAACAGAATGATGCTCAGGACGCAGAAACCAACCGTATCCTTTCTGAGCTCCGGGACGAAATGGGCCTTTCAAACGGCAACTTGAAAAGTCCGGCTGCCGGTCCGCAAGTCCAGAAACAGACTGCTACCACAACCACGACTGCCCAAAAGAAAAAGGGAACCCTCCCCACGTTCGAGAATCTGAACCGGATCCCGTTTATTCACCGTCCTTTCATGGGACAGGTATACACCCCCTACAATGTGAGTACGGTCAATAACCCCAACGGCTACAGCAACGGCCTTATTAACCTGGCTCAACGTGCTATGCAGGGGGACCAAAAGGCGGCGGACCTGTTCAGTAAAATCCGCGAATGGGACCGGAAAGCGCTGGAAGATATGGTGCGTGAGCAACCTAAAATGCTCCAGCAGGCTCCCCAGGCACCCGCACAGGCCACGGAAAGCAGTAGCACGGTAAATCCCTCCAGTATGCAGGAAAACGCGCCTGTAACTAATTCTGGCGCACAGGAACAGCGGTATGCCAATAGCCCCAGAGGAAATACTACAACCATCGAAAGCGACGATCAGACCAAATACAAAGCACAATACCGGCTGGCAGATGCCAACGACCTGGTAGTTTCTCACGATACGGACAGCGGAATGAATATCCGGACGAACCCGGCCTATCCTTCCCAGTTCCAGCCCAGAGACAGAAACAATGCTACCATGCGTCAGCAGGTTATTTCCATCTCCAATAAGCTGGACCCCGGCAGACTGATGGACAGTCAGATGATTAATACCGGCGCGCCCGTAGTCAATTCCAACGGAATTGTCTTGAATGGGAATGGCCGCGCCATGGGGATCAAGGCGGCCTATAGAAACGGCAGGGGCGCGGCTTATAAGAAGGCCCTGAAAGCGAACGCCCAAAGACTGGGACTGAACCCTGCTGCTGTTGATAAGATGAAGAACCCTGTCCTTGTTAGAGAAGTCAACGCAAGTCCGGACGAGATGGAAAAGATTATTATCTCCAAAGTCGGCGGAGCTGAAATGAACGCAGCCGAACGGGCTGTGCTTGACTCTAAAAAGGTCAAGGATTCCACACTTGAAAGATTCATCGACAATACTTCTCATTCCCTGGTTACCACAGCCAATGCAAACGACTATGTTCTTTCTGTCCTGAAAGATATAACGGGCGGTGATCCCAATAAGCTGAACCCGCTCCTGAATGACCGAATGGAACCCAGCAAGGAAGGAGTGGAACGCGCCCGCAATGCTGTATTCGCTATGGCCTATGGTGACGGCAGTGAACGTCTACTGAACCTTGTTACCATGGATACCGACAGCCCTATTAAGAGCTATACCACCTCTATGGTGCAGGTTTCTCCTGTTTTCGCTCTTTTAAACAAGAGAATCCAGGACGGTATGCGGTATAATATCAATGTAACCGGTCCTATTGCAGAAGCGGGGAACCGGCTGGATGGCCTGCGCAAGAATAATACCAAGCTGAGTATCTATTTACAGGAGCAGGCCCTGCTTCCGGATTTTTCTCCCGAAGCCCATGCCATTCTGCAATTTGTGGATGAAAGCGGACGTGGAAGCAAGAATACCACAGAATTTTTCACGACAATGGCCAACATCATCAATCAGTTGGGGAATCCGAAAGAAGATGCTACCGCACTCTTCCAGGATGAAGGCGTAACACCGGACCAAATCAAGCCGATTGATGTAGTGGATTATTCCTACCATGTGATGAAAGGGGATGCTGAAAAGTATGCTTTGGGGCAGACGGGTACGCAGTTACCGCAGGAAAGTAGCGCTGAACAAGGGGATAAAGATCTCAACCCCGAACTTGAACAAGGCGCAAATCCAGAAGGTGAAAACGGCAACGCACGTGAACGACATACAGCCGAAGACAATGAAGTTCCTGCTGAAGGTAGCAAACCAGTTCAAGCAGACGAAGCCGGGAATCCTGGTGAAAAGAGTGAACAAGACGTAAAGCCGGAGGCTGAAAAAGCCGTCAACAATAAGCCAGCCGGAGAGGTAGTGCAGGAAGCTCCCAAAGGAAAACCCGACTTTGAGTACAGCTTCCAGGGCATTAATCATGACTATAAGCAGACGGCAAAAGTGTTCGGCAACGATATTTATGTTACCGGCATGGTCAGACCCGCTGACAAAGCATTGAAGCAAAAGAATGAGCTGGTTAAACGTACCATGAAGTTTGACCTTCGCGACTTTGATAAGCAGGCTCCTGAAAAAATCAAGAAGCTGGCTGTAGACACTAAAGCGGGTATTTTCAACATGCACCCGATTAATAGAGGGATTGTAGGAAAATATATGTTCCCGACTTTCAAAGAGGCATATAAAGATACATTCCCCGTCATGATGAATCCGCAATATGGCCCGCTTAAAGCACCCGACACAGACTGGGGCAACTTTACAAGCAGAGCGCAAGGTGTGGCTGATGATCTGGCGGACACCTATTACAATTCCAGGATGGCTTTCATGAACGGCTATGCAGAATGGAAAAAGGCCCAAGTCGGGGCAGAAGATTCTACAGCCAATGCTGCGAATGATACTACAGGCGGTGCAACGGAAGCCAGCCAGACAGCAAACAGCCAGGAAGAAGCACTCAGCACGGCTAAAGTAGAAAACCAGCAGGAAGCAGAACCGGCTGTAGAAGCAGAAACCAAACCTGCTCCGGAAGCCAAACCAGCCGTAGATACAAAACAGCAACGCTATGGGAATGACCACTATTTTTCCGACTCCGTAACCGACAGCGGAAGCGGCCGAACCTGGGCCCGTGTTGGTATCCAAAAAGGGTATAGTGTTCTCAATGGAGAATTTAAAAGAGCAAATAAATTGGCCAAAGAGCACAAGGGCCATTATTCTAAATTCGGCGGTGAACGCGGATGGGTATTCAATACGGATGCAGACCGTGACGCATTTTTGAAAGATGCAAGGCATGACGCGGTAGACGTACCCGAAATCGAGAATAAACCGGTTCAAGAAAAGCAAAAGGAAGAAGCGGCCCCCGCTCCAGCCCAGGAGAAAGCGAAGAAAACAGCTAAAAAGCCCTATGAAGATTTGCTGAAAGATTATTCTCTCGACAAAGGAATCAAGCAAATCAGAGATAATCTGCGTGCGGATAAGAATTTGGCAATAGTAGCAAAGAATAGCACTGAACAAGATTTCGAATTAGGCATGCTGGGCGGTGCGGAAGAAGAAGCACTTGACATTTACAATGCTGCCTATGACCAAAAGAATCAGCAGGCGATTGATGACTTTGCAGATTTGCTCAACAAAAGAAACGCATTAAAAACCGCCATGAAGCCTTATGTTCATGATCTTTATGAAGGGCTCAGAAACGAGGCAGCTAATAAAGGCGAGAAGGTTACTGCCAGCGAAACCAAGCAAAACAAAGACAACGGGAAACCGGAAAATGGTATAATGAAAGCAGAAGAAACTGGCAAGAAAGGGGCTGAAAAGAATGTTAAAAGCAGCGTTCCCGGAGTGGCTCCACGAGCTGGCAAAGGGCCCGGTGAAAACACAATGGGGGAAAGTCGTGTTCAAGGCTCCGGATCCGATGGAAGAAGCGGACAAAATCGTGAAAAGACAGGAGAAGGACCCGAAGAACACGGAACTGGCAATCGTAGCGTTTCAGATAGTGGCACCTCTGCTGGCGGAAAGACTGGCAATAGCACAGTACAAGCTGAAAAATCCGAAGATAGACGCGCCGGAAGTCCTAAACTACCAGGAAGCATTGCAGATAGCTATGCAGGAGCTCCCGATGATGGACGAAAAGGACCTGAAGAGCTTGTTAAATCTGTTAAAGACAGACCCAAGCATGAAAGCCCTGTAACCAAAGCTCAGGAAAAAGAGATCAACCAAAAACTGAATGAATTGAAGAAAGCGCTTCCAATGCTTGCGCCGGAGCAGGTCAACGATGTTATGTTGGCCGAGGACCGTCTGGAAAAAGCCAATGGCATGATGTTCACCAATGGCACCGGGACGGGGAAAACCTACACCGGCATGGGTGTTGTAAAGCGCTTTTATGATGCAGGAAAACAAAACGTCATTGTCCTGGCACCCTCTGACGATATTCTGAAAGGTTGGGAAGAAGCAGCTAAAAAGAGCTTCGGTATCAAGCTGACCCGGCTGGCAGATACAACGGACAGCGGGAAAGGCCCCGTTACCACCACTTATGCCAATGCTGGTGAGAACAAGGAAATTACCAAACGGAATTGGGACCTGATTGTTTGTGACGAAAGCCACAAACTGATGAGCGGTGCAAAAGCCGAACCCACAAAGGCCCTGAACGCCGTAAGAGCCATGTCCGCCCACGATGATGGATTCTATAGATACTTTGAAGATAAATACACCAAAGAATACGAAGATATTACCAATAAGAGAAACGAGCTGAACGAACTCGAAACCCGCCTTGCCAGCAGGACGCTGAACCCCGGAGAAACCCTGGCAGAGCTGAGAGAGGCCATCAAGGACAAGGAAGATGCCTACAACAAGGCATATAACGAATACGATAAGCTCCGCCGCAAGGAAGAAGAACTGTACAAGAAACGCCCCAAATCCAAGGCCCTTTTCCTGTCCGCAACGCCTTTCCAGTATGTCAATGACCTGGACTATGCCAACGGATACCTGTTCAACTACAGCGACTACGGCCCCATGGAGCAGCAGGGGTATAACCGCTCGAACGGGAAACAGCAATTCTATATCGAGAATTTCGGCTACAGTATGCGCTACAATCAGCTGAACAGACCTGGCGCAGATGTGGATTCCACCGTCATGGAACAATCTTTCAACGAAAAGATGATGAAAAGCGGAGCACTCCATGGCCGGATGCTTTCTTCCGACTATGACTATGACCGCGGCTTCATCCGTGTGGATGCCGGTGTAGGCAAAAAGATTGACGATGGTTTTAATTGGCTGAGCGATCATTACCAAAAGTATGATGCACTTGCGGACGTTCTGAACCAGCGCTTCCGTGGATTCTATCGATTCTATCTGCTGGAGGCAATCAAGGCAAAGAGCACTATTCCCATCATCAAAGACTACGTTAAAGAAGGAAAAAAGGTTGTTGTTTTCCATAACTTTAACAAAGGCGGTGCGGATAATCCTTTCATCCTCCCGGAAAAAGCGTTTTCTCAAATCGAACCTGAAAGACAAGCTGCATTAACCAGGCAATATGAAAGTTTCATTAACGAAAGACCGGATTTACTTCATCTGAAACTTTCCTCTCTGAAATCTCCCATTGAGACACTGAGTGACGCTTTTGGAAAGAGTATTGCAATCTACAATGGCACCCTTTCCAAAAAGGAAAGAAGCGCGGCCATTAAAGCGTTTAACAACGATGACAGCCCGATTAAGATCATTCTTGTTCAGTCCGATGCCGGGCAGGCTGGTATTTCCCTCCATGATACGACCGGCAAGCACCAGAGAGTCCTCATTAACCTGGGCCTGCCTACTAAACCAAGTGAGGCTATTCAGCAGGAAGGACGTATTTACCGCTTCGGTAACAAGTCCAATGCCCTGTTCCGGTACTTGAATACTGGAACCAACTTCGAACAAATGGCATTTGCGCAGAAGGTGGCAGAACGCGCGGGGACGGTTGAAAACCTTGCCATGGGCGAGAACGCCAGAGCTCTGAAAAATTCCTATGTGCAAGCCTATGAAGAATCACAGGACAGCGATGACTGGAAAAAGTATCTGCCGGGCAGTAAAACAGAAGGTACAGGCGGCAAGGAAATCGACTATCAGCAGGAAACCATGGATGACTTTGACCGTGCCAAGGCGTTCTATTTCGGGAAACAAAAAAAAGATGCCAGAGCCAAAAGCCGGGAAGGCATTGATTATTTTGCTACTCCGGAACCTCTGGGTGAAAAGATGGTTGAATGGCTTCATGCTCAGCCCGGAGACAGCTTGTTGGAACCGTCTGCCGGTGACGGCGCTATTGCTAGGTGGATGCCGAACAACACTTCCAATACCGTTGTTGAACCTTCCAACGTTCTTCAAGCACGCCTTATGCGCAACGTCAACAACGTTAAGCTCTTTAAGAGCGGTTTTGAGCTGATGGACCTGCACAATAAGTTCAACGGAATTGTTATGAATCCTCCGTTCGGGCTGGGCGGCAAGACCGCAATAGAACATGTCGCAAAAGCCTACAAGCACTTAAAGGATGGAGGCCGTCTGATTGCCATTATCCCGGACGGACCGGCCGCCAACAAACGGTTCGACAAATGGTTCAATGGCGATCCGGACGCAAGCCGGTGGCAGGACAGAGGTGTTAGAGATGGCGTCATTATGGCAACCATCAATCTGCCTGATATTACCTTTAAACGGGCTGGAACCGCTGTCAGAACCAAACTTGTTGTTATTGACAAGTATTCCGACCCGGACTTGAGAAGCAAGGCAGCATCCCTTGCTGATGGAACATTCGACCTTCCTGGCGATTCTATCAACGAACTCTTTGATAATCTGGAAAATATCAGTATGCCGGACCGTTTATCCGATGATGGCAAGCGGTATTCCGTTCGTGAAGAAGAAAACGCTTCTGCCAGTCCAACCGAAACTGATTACGCTGATTCACTGAATGAGAACAATGAATCCTCCGATACCAATATCCAGCGCTCCCTGGACAGCTTGAAGCAGGAAGTGCGTGATGCCTTCCCTCAGTCAGAAATCAGTGATATTAACGACTCTCAAATGAAAGTGAAGACAGCAGCCGGGACCATCACCGTTGACTTGCAAAAGAACATCATTGTAGGGGAACAGGCCGAAAAGAAGGCCCGGAAAGAACATGGAATGGCGGATGCTGACAACATCGTGGTAGAAGGCTACTACAAGCAGCCTACCCTGAACAGCGATGCCGTTATTGCCCTTTCCCAGGAAAGCAGCACTGGATCCGCGTACCATGAAGCCTTCCATGCAGCATGGGATATGGCCCTCAATGACAAGGAAAAGGCGGCCATGACCAAATACTATAGCAAGCACACCGGAGGAAAGACGGTAAGCGAAGCTATGGCAGACGGCTACAAGGAATGGAAGAAGCAGCGCACCGAAGGGAAAGGATCCTATTACGGGAAGCTGTTCCAGAAAGTCAACGACTTTGTGAGCAAAGCGAAGGCCATCCTGACCGGAGTTGAAAACGTCCACAACGTCATGCGCAAAGTGGCGGAAGGGAACGTATGGAATCGTTCTGCGGAAATCAATGATGCAGCTATGAACGCCGCCTCTAACCATTCTTCCAATACGGCTGAGCAACAGGAATACGATGCAGAGACTTCTCCGAAGCAGGTCCCGGCCATGTTCAAGACCATCCCCTGGAAGCAGGGAACGAGAAACATCGATATCGGCGGCGGAAAATACAACGTGACGACCGACTATCTGAAACAAAAACACGGCGTGGAAAACGTTGTCTTTGATCCATATTACCGGACTAAGGAAGAAAATGATAAAGCACTGGAGGCCATTAAAGGGAAGGCGGATACAGTAACCGTTGCCAACGTCCTGAATACCATCAAACAACCCGCCTGGAGAAGATGTGTTATTCTGCAAGCTGCCCAGGCATTGAAGAAAGACGGCACTGCCTATTTCCAGATTTATGAAGGGGACAGAAGCGGTGTAGGAAATGCTACCGAAAAGCAGCAGAGTTACCAGAACAACATGAAAACCTCCGAATACGTGGGAGAAATTCAGGACTATTTCAAGGACGTTGGCAGAAAAGGCAATGTTATTATTGCCAAGAATCCGGACTTCAACCCCAATGACAAGGCAGTATGGTCCATGGATGATCTTGCAACCGACGACGTTGCCTTCTCTGTCCGTAACGCAGCTGACAACCTGAAAACCAAGCTCAAAGGCGACAAGAACGAACGAATCAAGGTAGCTGTGAACGATGTAGTCCGGGAAATGAGCATTACCCAGAGCCTGCTCCGGTCCCCGTCTTATATCGCTGAACACGTGAAACGGTTTGCGGCTTTCTTCAAAATGGCCGTAAAAGCACAGGCAACCCAAGAACACCTGCGGAACCTGTTCAACAAACAGCTGAACCGGATCCACCACCTGTACCTCCATTCTAAACAGGATGTGCAGGACTGGGCCAACCTCTTGTGGCAGGGCGATGCAGAAGGCAAGGAATACAGCCGAAAAGATTTGCAGGATATGGGTGTAGCTGAGAACGTAGCCAACGCCTACAGCGCTACCAGGGCCATGATTAACCATGTGTACAATATGCTCAATGAAACCCGGAATCACGTGGAAACCATTCAGAAGCGCATGACCAAACCGGAACTGAAAAATCTGATGCAGGATAAGTTTGCGGACATTACCCGTCTGGAAGATAGAGGCCCGGCCAAGAAAGGCAGCCTGGAGCATGAATACCTTGTGACCTACAAACGGTCAAAGACCTGGAAAACAACTGATACTGTTGACGCTAAAATGCTGAAACAGTTAAAAAGTGATCCGAACATCCAGGTGCTTTCCGAAGAAAAGAAAGGAAAGAACTATGAGGTTGTTTATGAAGAACGCCGCGGCGACATTCATAAGTTGGAAGGCTACATTCCTCACTTCTTCCATGACTTCTTTGTAATTGCTAAAGACGAGAACGGGAACAACGTGGTAGTTGGCAGCGGACGGAATATCAAGGATGCTTACAAGAAAGCAGAAGCCTACATCAAGGAGCATCCTGAATACGCCGATAATGTGACCATTGCCCCGAAGTCCTTCAATTTTGGAGACAACGAACACGCACGGGCCGTGGAAATCGGCGACGGTCAGTATTTCGAGATGGTTAAGAAGTGCGAAGATCAGCTCAATATGACCATGAAAGAAGCACGGGAATTTCTGGAAGACAAGGTGAAAACCAAAAACCGGCATCGTTTCTTCGGAAACTTCCTACAGCGGAAAGGAGCCCTGGGCTTTGAAGAAAACATTGACTGGGTACTGCACCATTACCTGAACGCGGCATCCCGCTATATCGCACTGGAGCCCTTCAAGTCCGGTTCCATTTCCCTGTTTGAGCGGTATTTCGGGGCCTGGAACAAGGACTATAACGACAACCAGCTGGCCCACTACGTCAAGGACTACATCAACGATGTAAACGGGGACCCGAACAGCATTGAAATGAGAATCAATGAATGGCTGAACAGTATCCCCTTCTGGCGTGATTTTGTATCTTCCAAGTTTGGGGACCGGGCTGCCCTGGAACTGACCAACCGTATTACTTCCACTATTTCCGTTGCCAAGCTGGGCTTCTGCAATGTCTCCTCCGCCCTGCTGAACCTGGGGCAGATTGTCAACGCTTATGGTATCACTGGTGATATGAAAGCAACATTGAAAGCTGGAGGCCATGCACTCCGTCCCAGCTTCAAGGATATGCGGATATTGCATGATTGCGGTATCCAGGATGACATCCGTCTGGACGCAGGGGCCGGTGGTTATACCGCTTTCCGACCGCGCGCACTTCTCAGCAAGACCATGGGAGTGTTCTCCTTCTTCGATACCTATTCCAGAAAGGTGGCAGCTCTCTCCGGCTTCTACCATGCTATCAGCGAAGGAAAGAACTACAACGAGGCTATTGAATATGCCAGAATGGTCAACAGAAAGTCCAACTTCGATTACAGCCCCGTTGATGCTCCGGCAGCGTTCCGGAAAGTGCAGGGGTCCGTTATCGGGGACCTGATGCTCCAATTCCAGAAATACAAAGTGAAGGAACTGGAACTGATGCACGACATTACGATTAATGGACCCAAAGGAAAAGCTCTGAAATTCTGGGGTATGTATTTCCTCCTGGCTGGTGTTATGCAGGTTCCTGTGACTGATTGGTTCAATGATCTGTTTAAACAAATCCTGGGGATCGACTACAAGCTGAAAATCAAAGGGGCCATTATGGATGCTGCTGGCGATAGTGAAATCGGGCGTGGCCTGGCGCGTATTGCCATGTACGGACTGCTGGCTGCCCGGCCCGTGAACATTGACATTTCTCAGCGGTTCGGTATGGGCGACTTCATCCTCCCGCCTAAAAGCACCCTGGTTGATATTCTGGGCGGACCTACCCTCTCCACTATCACGCAGATGTATATCGGGATCCATAATAATGATCCGTTGCAGGTGCTGAAAGGATTCTCTCCGGCCCTGGGCAACTATGCACAGGTTCTTCTGGGAAAAACCGTAGACAAAAAAGGACGGACCATGCGCGGGCTGGACAGCACCTATGACAAGATTGTTAAGGCTGTAGGTTTCCGGCTGGCAGACGAATCCATCAACTCCGACATTTCCCAGGTAAAAAGACAGAGACAATCCGAATTGCAGGAAGAACGGCAGGGATTCATCCGGAGCCTGCTGGACAAGGAAGAAGCTGGAGAACCGAGAACGGCAGAAGACGTTCAGAAGATGAAAGAGTTTGGAATCACCAACAAGAAATTGAAGCAATACAGAAATCAGCGCAACAGCTCCTTCAATGAACGTGTTTCCAAGACGGGCTCCAAGAAGTTCCGTGAATCAAATGACGCGCTGATGAATTTTGCACAGTAAAACAAACATTAAAAAAAGAAGCACCACAAAAGTTGGTGCTTCTTTTCTTTTATCCAAGAGAGGAGAATGAACCATGATTTTAGGCATCGACGTTTCTGAAAATAACAGCTATATTCCCTGGGATACGCTTGAGGCCGAAGGCGTAAAGTTCTGCTACGTTCGCTGCTCCTACGGCAAGCATGGAAGAGATGAAAATTTCAAAGCAAATGTAGATGCTGCTCACGCCCATGGGATGCTTGTAGGCGCGTATCACTATGACTATTCTCTGAGCATTGAAGACGCAAGAGAAAATGCTTGGAACTGCAAGACGGCCATCGAGGAAGCCGGTGTGTTCCTGGAACTGCCGGTATTCTACGATATGGAAGACGCAGATCACTGGAAAGAGCAGCACAACTTTCCAAGGGACCCGGCTACCCTCCCGGATCCCGATGATGCTGATGCAGAGGACCCGGGATGGGCGCCTGATCCCGCAACCGTCACTGCCATGTGTAAGGCTTTTGGCAAGGAAATCGGGCTTAACTGGGGCGTCTACGCTTCTTACAGCTGGCTGACCAGCGCCATCGACTGGCGTTCCCTGGGCTGCCCAGTCTGGAACGCCGAGTGGGGGCCCGAAGACGATATCTCCGGTTATGTCTGGCAGTGGACTGACAACTACAACGGCTACGGCATCGACGGAAACTACATGTACGATGAAAATTTATTCCATAATCAGGAATAAAAACAACAAAACACTCATAGACTTTCATATTTGACCTATGAGCGTTTTTCTTTAATTGCGCAAGGAAACATAAGCAGACAAAAATAAAGCCTCTCAAACTGCCTAGAAAAGAGGTAAATTTATGGACGAAAACAAGAAAAGACTGTTAGCAATAATTATTTTAGTTTGTGTGACTGGTTTGATTGCCGGAGCGGTTTATGAATGGAACCAAAACAAGACTGCGAAAGCAAAAATCGTTTACCCGGAGGAACTACAACAGACGGAAACCATACAAAAGAAACTTTCCATCGACAAGGACAACGCCGAACAGCTTCAGAGAAAAATTCAAACGGCTCAACCGAATGTGACCTATTACATTTCTTCTCCCTCTGTTGAGGCAGCAGCAACAGAAACAGCCAGGAAGATTAACGCCGATGATGAGTCCCTGCCGAAAATCGCAACAGAGAAAACTGATAGGACCGTGGTTACTCCAGATACCAAACAACAGAAGGTTGATGTGTACAAAATCAATCTTAACAAAAATCATAAAATCAAAGCCGGAGTCATGACCACGGGAGATAAGACATATTATGGGGTAGGCTATCAGCAAGGAAGATGGGAAGGAATGGCTTATACCAGGAGTGGAAAGAAGATTGAAGGTGTAAGCATTACTTACACGTTAAAAGAATGGTGAAGTTTGCCACCGAAATTGATTTCGGAAGCAAACCTCAAAAATCGGGAAATTTGAGGTTTGAAAAAATTCAGACCTCAAAAATCGCAGAATTTGAGGTCAGAAGGAGAACAATATGAAATGGTTTATATACGCCGCCTTGCAGATGGTGTGTATGGTGATATGCTACTTAACGAATTGGCTTGTAGTGATTTTCGCAAACGAGGAAGGCGAATTGCCTGTCTTCTTGAGACTGTGGCAGACTTGGGACGATACCCTGGACAACAAAACGGACGTAGGCCGGATGCCCAGCTTTTTGCAATATGACTGGGATTCGCACTATACCCAGAGCAAGGTGACGGAAAAAGGACAAACACGGTATGTTGAGCAGCTAGTTGAACCGTTCGGCCTGGCTGACAGGATCCGGAGATACTTTTGTCGTTGTCACTGGCTCTATCGCAACTGCGCCTATGGTTTCGCTTTCTACCTTTTTGGGCGTGACGTTACGCCACCCGTTCAACAAAAGACAGGGAAAGATTGGTATTTCTGCCACCAGGGAAGCACCTGGGCATTCAAGTGCGAATCTGAAATCAAGAATGGCTGGAAATGGAAAATTTACCTGGGCTGGAAAATCCAGAGAAGCCTAGACAATGAACACCGGGCCATGATTGCAAATCGTTTGTGGTTTTCTAAACCGTGATATAATATCCAAGAAATTACCCGTTTTGCTTGAATGAAATTTTAAATATCCAAATATAGTTTAATGTGGTATAATAATATTACTATAGTGGTTCCCGGCTGGGTCCCAGAATGGGGTAGGCATTAGAGCTGAGCACTCCTTTGCCGGGAGCGAGGTGGAGATTTCTAGAACAACACACTGCGGTGTGTAGGCCGTCTCCGCCTTTATTTAATAAGCCAAGGAAAAGCAGGGAACTGCTTTGCGGGGATAACATTTTCTAATGTTGTCCCCGATTTTTTATGCTGCAATAGGATAGACGATGGAGAACCAGCCTTTCCCGATCCGTATTTCAAGGTTCGCACTGAGGTGAACCTTGCCCACCAACTTTTTCCCATTCGAACTTCCTTCTTCTGAAATCGTGAGCGGATTCCGGAGTGAAGGAAGTTCTTTTTGGTATTTGTAGTACACTTCGATTTTGTCCGGATAAATAACCACCCCGGCTATCAAGGTGTCAATGAGCTGGCTGCGGTATTTAGCATCTGCCGGATCACCGGCCAGCAAAGATGTGAGGAAAAATTCAATATGATCCTGCGTCAATGTGAATGGCTGACGTTTCAGTTTTGCCCTGGAGAGCTCTTTCTCCAGGGCCTTAATTTTTTCTTCATACTCTGTGATATTTCTGGAGATTGTTTCCGATATGACTCCGGCCTCTATCGCTTTAATGGAATTTGCCACCCGCTTTTTATAGTCCTTTAATTCCGCTTCCAGGTTGTCTACAACGGGATCCGGTTCGCCTGCTGCCGCCTCCTGTATTCGGATAATCTGTTTGGCCAGCTGCCGTATGGTCTCCGGCCGGTTAAGGGCCTTCAATGTCTCCATCGCTATCCATTCTTCCAGCTTGTCCTGCCGGTAGTTCTTTCCCTTGCATCCTTTTCTGTGTACGCGATTAGAACAGCAGTAATAGGCATATGGTGCCCCGGTGTGACTAGTCCCGCTTTTCCCGATGTAGGCGGCCCCACAAAGGCCACAAGTCATTCTGCCAGTTAAAAGGTAGTTCTCCACTCTCTTTCTTGTACTCTTGTGCTTTCGGGATTCTATAAGCTCCTGGACCTTATCAAAGACTGCCCGCTCAATAATGGGAGGAACTACGCCTTCAACGTCTTCATTCCCCCAGTGATAGATTCCAATATACTTCTTATTCCTGAGCAGGTTCCCGAAATTGCTGGAGGCGAATGGACGGCCAAAAGAATTTTTATATCCCATAGCATTGAGATCCCCGGCTATCTTCTTCAGGGTCCGGCCTTCCAACACACTTTGAAAGATGAAACGAACGGCCTTCGCACTTCGCTCATCAATGACCAGTTTCCCGTCCGGGCCTTTCTTGTATCCCAGAGGGGCCCGGCCGTTCGCCTTTCCCTCCAGGGCATTTTCCGTCATGCCCCGGTGTACGTTCTCCGCAAGTTCTGCACTGTAGTATTCCGCGATCCCTTCTATCAGAGATTCCAGCAGGATACCGGACGGATCATCCGTGATACGTTCCATAGCAGACAGGACTTTCACGCCGTACTGGGCAATCTTGTGCTTATACACGGCGCTGTCATACCGGTTCCGGCTGAAACGGTTCAGCTTGTACACCAGGATATACTCGAACTGTCTCTTTTTGCAGTCGGAAATCATCTGCTGGAAGGCCGGACGTCTGTCCGTCCTGGCAGTAAGAGCACGGTCAACATAGGTCTGTATGACCTCTAAATCGTTTCTCTGGGCGAAATCTTCACATACCCTTATCTGCCCTTCAATGGATTCTTCACGCTGTCTATCGGACGAATAGCGCGCGTATATGACACATCTTTGAGCCATGACAATTCCCTCTTAAAACAGACTCATAAAACTAGTGATACCGGAATATATCATCCAGACAAGGCCAATAAGCAGCAGGCCGTTCTCAATGATGGAAAGAATGGGCCCGTACTTCCTCATATAGAGGGGCTGATTATATACTGGGGTCCGGCCTGGATTCCCAAACGCGTTTGATATTGTAGAAAATGCCAAGATGAATACATACCATCGCGGGATAAGCGGCGAGAACCATGCCACAATGGGAAACACGAACGCAAGAATGAAAGAAATACTCTTACATTTAGCAATCAGAATATGGCAGATAATGAAATAAGCGATCATTAAAAACAGCTTGAAAATCATGTCACAACTCCTTTAACAAGGCAATAAATTGCTTTGGCACGCCTCTATTCGCGGCCAAGTCATACAAAGAGGTATCAGGATATTCAGACAAATACTTTTCATTTAGCAGCAGGCTGACGGCGAACTGGTTAGCGGTGTGTTCGACTTTATCCGCGTTTATGCTCATGGTATAAGCCTTTAGCCACTGAGTGTTGGCTGTAGGCGTGCAAAGAGCATGCCCTAGTTCATGGGCACAGACGAATAAAAGCATATCCTCCGGTGTTCTTTCATTGTCTATAATGATGAATTTAGACCTTTTATATTTCAGGTAGTTGCCTAACTTGCCTCCCAGGTTCCCGTAAATGATGTGGATCCCCAATAGTTCAGCCAGCTTGAATGGATTATCCGTATTGTATTTACGGATAAGCTGGTGTACTTTCTTCCGAACGTCCATAACAATCACTCCTTCCGGTACTTTTTGGGAGTGTACTTCTTTTTGGCAATCTTTTTAGCCTGAATCATAGCTGCTTTAAGGGTAGCGGTGAAGGCTTCAATATCTTCAATATCTGCCCCTTCTTCATAAGCAGCAGAAGAAACGGAGTTCATCATATCTTCCAGGTCAGATTCAATTTCTCTTTCATCCTGCGGGCTGAGCTGCTGATCCTCATTTATAAATTCTGGAGAAAACCGCGGGTCAATATCGGACTTCTTTACATGAAGTGCATCTGCTATTTTCTGTACGTTCCCGGCATTTGGTGTTGACCGCATAGCAAAGTATCCCGACAAGGTAGAAGTGGGGATGCCCGTCTTTTCTGACAGTTCATTCTGTGTTAAACCAGCAGACAGGTTTTTTAGATTCTTGGAAATCTGTTCACGTAATGAAATTTCAAACTTAGACAGCTTGCTACGCGGCATATATTCTCACTCCTTCATGCTTTTGTTGGATATATTATAACGAATAAAAACGTTTAAAACAAGTTTTTTTGAGTTGGCCAAACGAGAAAATTCGTTATTTATGTTGACAAAACGAATAAACTCGTTTATGATTAAGCCATGTGGAGGTGATAAAACATGGATGCTAAAATCACACTTGAAGCGGCAAGAATTAATGCCGGATATACGCAGAAAGAAGCTGCACCGCTGTTTGGCATACATTATCAGACCCTTGCGAAGTTGGAAGATGATAGTTCTGATGCGCCGTACAGTTTCATTCAAGCAATTCCCAGAGTCTATAAAATTTCCCCTGATAATATTTTTTTCGGTCAGAAAAACGAGTTTATTCGTTTATTGCGGAATGGGGAATTTTTAAAGAGCGCGTGAAAGGGGTGAACCTAATGAAAGAAATCTGGAAGCCGGTCAAACGGGACGATTACTACATCGTTTCCAATGGCGTTGAAAATGTTCTCCGGGCAGAAATCAGCCGGAGCGGGGCCGCCTATTTGGTGACAGCCCAGTTCGGGACTGAGGACGTTGCTCAACACTATGCGGACCTCATGAACAAAAAGGATGAGGAAGAAAATGAACGCGCTAGCTGAGCTGATAACGGAATACGTGAACACTCACCAGGCCGAATACCTGGCCTGGCTAGCCAATAAAAGGGGGCATAAAGATGGAAAGAAAACAGAGAAAGAACGCGCCGCTTCTTGTGTCGCTAGTCCTGCTGCCGTACATCGTGATCCGTATGGTATTAAGCCTGTTGGCTTGGGCGATTGACGTAATTGCAGAAGGGTTCGAAACATTGGGCCCGCGCTTTCAGGGATTTGTATTCGGATTCTTCGGGGCAGTCGGCATGTTTATTTTCATTTGCTCTATGGCTATTTGGGGGTGAAGATAATGAAATTCAATAGGACAGCTTCAAACGGGCCAGCTTTCAAGAAAGCTGAAAAAGCCCTGAAGGACGCAGGTTTCAAGCAGTTCTTTATCGCGGCCACTGATATTGAAGATGGCGAAGAAGAACGGGAGGACATCGAACCGGACATCAGAATGACGGATAACCTGGGGCTGAGTATGGGCCTTGCAGTGTCCTCCGGGCTGCTGGTAAACACGATTAAGAAAGAAGAACTGCCTCCAGAAGTTGAACTGGAAGTTCTTCAAAGAGTAGTTGAGATGATATTGAAGGGCATGGGATTCAACCATGCAGAAGTGAAAACCATTCTGGATTCTGGTTTTAAAGACATGATGAACTGAAAGGAGGCAGCCATGATTGAACGGGATCAAATGGAATCGGAGGAGTTCCGTGATGTGGGCGGAATGGCACAGGGAATCATGCTGGGGTTTCTCCGCAAGCTAAAGAAGGATCCCACTGATCCGGAGGCCCTGGAATATTTCCAGTCTCCGGAGTATGAGAGGTGGTTCAACACTCCGTTGACCAAAATCTTAAAACTGTTGCCGGAAGCGGACGTGAAAACACTAGTCAGGAATGTGGAGCTAAACCACATTTCACAAGTAAAACCGGTGAAGGTTGAAAAGGTATGGAAAAGTTCACCGGAGAACCGCGCACCAATGCCAGTAAAAAAGAACGTGAAACCGCGGATCACTTACTGCAAGCGGTGCGGTGAACAGATTGTGCAGACAAAAAATGGGAACCGGAAATACTGTGCAAGCTGCGGCCAGTATCTTAAAAAGGAACTGGCTAAAGTAAATAAATCAATCCGGGAGAACCCGATTGAATCCGAAGATTTGTTGACTCTGTTCGGAGTCATGGAGAAGTCCAGAGCAGACTTCATCCAGGCAGCAAAAAAGATTGAAAAAATCCTGAGAACGCAAGCAGAGACTATAAAAAAATCCCCGTGTGGCGACACGGGGAAATAATGAGAAAAGACTCTTACACAAGAGTTATAGCCTCATTATACCACACAGGAGGCGCAATATGGCAAACAAGGCACTGGAAATAAGCCGTTCCGGCTGGAAGGTGGTCAAGGATCAGGACGGCACATACCACTTGGAGCGGAACGTCAAGATGGTGCAGACGGTAAACTACACGGACGTTTACACCAGGGAAGGCACTGTCAAGTATTACGACAGCCGGGTCCTTGCACAGAAGGATGCAAACTACATCAGCGGTTGTGAGAAGGAAGGCCGGGAAGGATACCTGCCGAAGAAGGAATCCCATAAAAGCTACATGACTTACCAGGAACTGATTGATTTCACGATTGCCTGGAAGGTTAGAACGCTTATGCAAGAGAGGAATAAATCATGAGAGGACCAGAATGGCATCCCGCCTTCTCCCTGAAGGACAGAAGGAAAAGCAAGGGATACAAGACGGCGACAGCCTTCGCACACAAGATTGGCATGCTGGCTGGCAGCTGGAATTATTGCGAAAGATTGAATCGACTGCCCAGCAGTTATCTAATGGCACAAAAAGTTCGGCAGATATTGGATATTCCGGACGATGTAACGTCGATAGAGCCAATGCGGGTTGTATACGGAGAAAGGATACCTGCGGTAAAGGTGGCAGAAGCTCCCGTGCAAGCAACGGATGAAGCTGCCACCCCCCCTAGAAACGTTGTTAAAGCAACGCCTTCTACGATTGACTTAATCGCGAAGCTGAACATAGCCGTTAAGGACGTGCTCAGAGAAGGCAGCGAAAAACAGCAACGGGAAATTATAGCCTGGATGCGGTCATACCTCCTGGGGCTGGAAGCCGGTATGGATGTAGTGAGAAAGGAAGAATCATGAAGAACTGCAAGCTCATTATGAGCGTAGAGCAAATGAAAGACCATCAAGCATGGCTTGACCTGCGGAATAAGGGAATCGGCGGGAGTGATGCCGGAGTGATTGCCGGTGTCAATCCATGGAAAAGCGCCTGGAAGCTCTGGATGGAAAAGACGGGACAAGCGGAGCCGGATGATCTGTCCGACAATGAAGCCGTTCTCTGGGGAACAAAGCTGGAGCCGATTGTGGCAGAACGGTTTACGGAAGTCACAGGGAAAAAGGTCCACCGGCAGGGCATGGTCCAAAGTACCGAATACCCATGGCTGTTCGCGAACGTGGACCGGATGATAATAGGAGAAGATGCCGGGCTGGAAATCAAGACGGCCAATGCACGTGCTGAAGCGGCATGGAACGGAGATAATATCCCAGACAGTTATTATCTCCAGTGCCAGCACTACATGCTGGTCACGGGAATCAACAAATGGTACATCGCTTGTTTGATTGGCGGCCAGCATTATGTGCAGAAAGAAATTCCGCGGAATGAGGAAGATATAAAGCTGCTTTTCCAGATGGAAAAGGATTTCTGGGAAAAGAATGTAATCGGTGGTGAAATGCCACCGGTGGACGGCAGCACCGATTGCCAGAAGGCTTTAACCGAAAAGTTCCACGGTGGCCAGACTGATCCGGTGGAGCTTCCCACAGCTGCCGATGCTTTGAAAGAATACGACACGGCCAAGGAAAATTACGATACCGCGAAGTTCTTCTTTGAAGAAGCGAAAAACAAGCTATGTACCATCTTAGGCGACAACGAAGTGGGAACCTGTTCCGGGCGAGTATTCACCTGGAAGCCCCAGCCCGGACGGGTAACTATCAACAGCAAAAAACTGCAAAAGGATTTTCCTGACGCATATGAAGCGTGCAAGAAAGTCGGCAATCCCATTCGGGCATTGAGAGTGAAAGATTAAAGGAGGAATAAATCATGACTAGTATCAATGGCGGACTTATGGCGAAACGGCAGGCACAAATGACCCAGACACAACCGCAGGCGAAAGAATCAACTGCGGCATTAATGAACATGCTGCTCAGCAAGGAAGGCTATCAGAAGCGGTTCGATGAACTGCTGGGTAAGCGGTCCCCGCAATTCATCAGCAGCATTGTGAGCCTCATGAACGCGGACAGCGCGCTTATGGATGCCTTCCATGATGCTCCTGTGACCATTATTCAGAGCGCACTCCAGGCAGCATCCTTTGACCTTCCCATTAACCCGGCGCTGGGATATGCGTACATTGTTCCTTTCCGCAACAGCAAGCGGAACCGGATGGAAGCCAGCTTCATTATGGGATATAAAGGCATGCTCCAACTGGCCCTGCGGACTGGCGTATACAAACGGATCAACGTTGTGGATGTCAGAGCTGGCGAGCTGAAATCTTATGACCGCCTCCGGGAAGATATTGAACTGGAATTTATCGAAGATGAAGATGAACGGGAAAAAGCGCCCATTATCGGTTATGTTGGGTACTTTCAGATGATTAACGGCATGGAAAAGACCATTTACATGACCGTGAAACAGCTGGAGGCACACGAAAAGAAGTTCCGTCACGGCAATTACATGAGCCGGGGATGGAAGGAAAACCCGGACGCTATGATGCGGAAAACCATCATGCGCAAGCTCATCGGTAAGTGGGGGCTGATGAGTGTCACTTATCAGAGCGCGGATCCCTCCGTGCTGCGGGCAGCCCAGGCGATTGCCACCGGTACCTTTGACGATGAGGACAAGCCGGACTATGTGGTGGACGTTAACGCCAGCGAAGCAGAGGAAGCTCCGGATCAGGAACAGCCCCAGGGCACCATTGACCCCGGCACTCCTTTCACTCCTGAAGAACTGGGAGACAAATAACCAGGTGGGGAGATTTCTCCCCACTGAAAGGAGGTGTTGAATCATGGGACGGCCATGGATCAAATTATCAACGGCCATGTTTGACGATGAGAAAATCAAACTCATTGAATTGATGCCGGACGGAAAAGCCATGCTTGTCATCTGGCTGAAACTTCTTTGCTTTGCCGGAAAGACAGACAATGAAGGTGTCTTTCGTTTTACAAAAGAGATTCCTTACAACGAAGAAATGTTTGCGAGTATCTTCTGTGAGAATATCAATACCGTAAGACTTGCCCTGCAAACCTTCATAAAGTTTGGAATGATGGAAAAAATTGAAGGCACCTATGCTTTGACAAACTGGACAAAGTACCAGAGTGAAACGGCAGCCATTGAAAGAGCTAAAGAAAAGAAGCATGAACGGCAGAAAAGGTGGAGGGAAAAACAAAAAGCTCTACTTTTAGGAACGACTTCTCAAAAAAGAGACGTCTCCAAGACGTCTCCGAGACCGTCTACAGACGTTAAAGAGACGCATACAGAATTAGAAGAAGAAAAAGAATTAGAAGAAGAACTAGATATAGAAGGTACTACTTCTAAAAATAAAAATAATTGTTTAGCTGCTGCTGCTGCTTTTAATAATACCTTCTCTAAGACAGAACTACTAACAAGGAATCACGGTAAACAATCTCCTGTAGGTGTTAAAACTGTGGACTTCTACAACAAGAACGTCTTTCCCCTTTCAAGCAGTTACGAGAGGGAAAGATTACTGGATCTGGCGGACGAATACGGCGATGAATGGTGTATAGCCGCTTGCAAGGAAGCTATAGACCACCAGGCAAGGTCCATCGCGTACATCGACAAAGTTCTCCGTACCTGGAGAGCTAAAGGGTACAGGAAAATTCCAGACAAAAAGAGTGCTCCCGTACTAGATGACCAATATAACGACATTCCTTTTTGACTTCGATGGCCCTGGCGTGAACAAAACACGGCCTAGAAAACGATGAAATCAAAAACAGGTAGAAAGTTTATGCGGGCGGTATGAAAAACGCTCAGAAACGAAATATGGAGGAATGGAGGATGAGGAAACTGAAAACAGTGTATCAATGTGAAACCTGCGGCTCAATCTTTAAAACTGCGGAGGAATGTGAAGCGCATGAAAAGCTGCATATAAAGCCTTTGGGAATCTGCTCATACTTGGGCTGCCGGATTCCTTATAAGGCCCCAGGAGTCAAGGATGAACTGTACCCGCACGAAATCCACGTGAGACTTTCAAACGGGAAAATAGGCTGCTATACCCTGGCAAGAGTCGTTGAGAATAGTGAAGGGGGCGAGAAGCATGGAAAAGGCTGAAGCAACCGTCCGAGACGATGATTTCCGCGCCATGCTGGAACGGATCAGACAGAAGGCAGCTCAGCACAAAAACGTGGTGGTCCTGCCTCTGCCTCCGGAAGATGGGATCATCTGCCCCCGGTGCCACAACACCGGATGGATTGAAGTGAACAAAAATGGACGCACGTATATGGCTCATTGTTCGGAATGTTACGAACAAAGACAGGTAAACAGACGTTTGAAGCAATCCGGTATCAGCCCGGAAGACTACAAGCGGTATACTCTGGAGAACTTTGACGGAAGCCGGAGCCAAACGGCTTCAAGGATGCTAAACATGGCAAAAGATTACCTTCGGTGCCATAAGAAAAACGGCCCCGGCTTTGGCATCTTCGGGGGCAGCGGCTTGGGGAAAACACACATCTGCATAGCGGTGTGTCAGGGATTAACCAGGCAGTACGGAGAACCACACTATTACTTTTCATACCGGAGCGAAGCTCCAGAGCTTTTGAAGGCAGCCACCAGCTACCGGGATGACTACGATACGGCCATGAACAAGTGGAAGTCGGTCCCGAACCTGTATATTGACGATTTATTCAAGCTGGCGGGAACTGTGAAGGACGGGCATCTTGCTGACGTGGACCGGGAGGAACTGCGGCTGATGTTTGACCTTATCAATGCCAGGTACATCAACCATCTCACCACGATTTTTTCCAGTGAGTTCCCGATTAAAGATATAACCGCGATTGATGCAGCTCTGGGGAGCCGGATCTACGAGATGATTAATCCCTACGGACTGTATGTGACCGGGAGGAACCAGAGAATAGGAGGCAAACGATGAGATTCAAGAAGCTGTTTCCACTGATTGTGGATACGAACATTGAAGTTCAGACGCGGGATGGAGAAACCATGCTCAATGGTGATCCGGCGGCTATGACGTGGGATTCCATCGAAGAAATCAAGAACCGAGAAATTCTTGAAATTGTTGCATGTACCAATAAGGACGAAGACGTAGTGATGCTCATCACCATTGAGGACGAATAAAGGAGGCAGAGACATGAAAAGCAAGGTTTTGTATTTCCCCAGGGATGTAGAAGTAAGAATTACTCCAAAATCTGTTGTGACCGATGAATTTCGGCAGCAGATCCGTGACTCATTCCGGGACTATACCTACGGAACCCGTGAGGACTACCGCTATCAAGACAAGCTGGCATACATCAATTTAATCCGGGAAGAGAACTTCAAGGTTGATGCAGAGGACCTTATCAATGAGTACATCAAGGACCAGATATGGGATCAAGGCGAGTTTAACCTGGACGATTTCAAAAGCTTCGAAATCCTTGAAAGCCTCATCAACTTAGGCATAGACAGGAGCTTGCAAGACTGGCACCATTGGTCAGGAGACCATCATCTTGACGAACCGGCATGCAGATTTGTGCTGGCGGCTATCGAAGAAGTCATGAACTACCCGGATAGCGATAGTCCGAAAGAAACAAATACAGGAGGCGAAACTCATGACTAACACAAAAAAGCGTAAGAAACTCATCTGGGGAGCAATGATGCTGATGAATGACATTCAGCGGTGCAAGGGCTGGCATGAGCCGCTGAAAAGTTACATGCGTCTGCTTTTCCGTAGAGACGGCAGGACCATCAGAAAAGCGGCCATTCGAGTTACCTCTGCTTGATGAGGAGGACACGAATGGGAATGAATGAAGGCTTGAAAGATTTTTACCGCCGGCAGCGAGTATGCAGCCGGTGTGGGAAAATCTTTAGACTGCCGCCGCAAGGTCGGTATATCAATTTCATCAAGAAGCACGGCCACAAGCTGTACTTCTGCTCTGAGAGCTGCAAGCACAAGTACCTGGAGGAGGATGAAAAGCAATGCTGAAAGACCCATCGTTTGAACCCGGTGCAAGCTACGTTTACACGTTCGGCACCGCGGTGTTCGACAGCTACGATGATACAGAGAATGAACTGCTGGAAGTGCTGATCGCAGAAGTCACCGATCCCGGAAGTGTGCCGGTGGAGCGGATCAGAGAAGCCAGGGAGAAGGCTGGAGAAGCCTACAAAAAGCTACTGGAGGACCGGAAAATCTATCAGGAGGCGGACGAAGATGTCGATTGAAGAACCGACCCTGGAGGAAACCGTTGAACTGCTGGAGCTAGAGAATTATCACCTGCGCCAGGAAATCGACCAATACCAGGCAATCATTAGCCAGCTGTGCACGAAATGCGATGTGCAGAGAATGGTTATCCAGGCGTTGACGAAAGGAGACAAGGACAATGAGAGACCTGCATGAGCTAGATAAATACCGGCTGCCGAACGCGGTTCTAATCAGCATCTCATTTTTCGGCGGTGATCCAAAGGGAAACGGAGTGTTCCGGGTACGGACTTTCAAGAGCGGACGGCGGTTTCAAGTTATCGCTACGGACGGTGGCGGCTGGGATCATGTTTCCGTGACTCCGCTGGACAAGCCGAACAAGATTGCCACCTGGGACGAGATGTGCGAAATCAAAGATATGTTTTTCCTGCCGGAGGAAGAAGCAATCGAGTTCCATCCGAAGAAGTCAGAATACGTCAACCTTGCCAAGAACTGCCTCCACCTTTGGCGTATGAACGATGGCCGGGAATGGCCGGACCCGTACAAGGAAGCGGAGGCACGAAAGGACGAGGACCAGCGCAAGGCCAAAGAACGCTGGGGGATTGCGTAGGAAGTTGTTCCAGGATGAAACATGTTCTGATTCCATTTTGGAAATAGCTCAGAGAAAAGAGGAATAAACATGGCCCATTCATGTAGATGGTGTGCGTTGTGCTTTGACGGAGAAGTCGTCTTTTATAACCATTACGAAAAGCCGATGAGTGAGAAAGCTGCAAAGCGGACAAATATGTGCCCGCATTTCCAATTTGTTCCGATTGATGCGTTTGACGAAATAAAGTATGACCCGGAGCGAGGGAAGAAAAAAGGTAAGAAAGCCGATGTGAAAATCGAAACAATGGCTTTGTTTTAAATGGGAGAGGAAGGGAAAGATGTGAAACGCAAGGCGCTCAGTAAAAAGACCCGGCAGATGGTCTACGAGAAATGCCATGGCCATTGTGCCTACTGCGGCTGCGAGTTGGCATACAAAGATATGCAGGTGGATCATGTCGACTCTTACTATCTCAATGACCCTTACAACTGGTGGGGACACCGGGAGAAGTCCAAGAGCGAGGATGAATTAAACAGGCTGGACAACCTGATGCCAGCTTGCCGGATGTGCAATTTTTACAAGGGCGGTGGGACCCTGGAGGAATTTAGAAATAATCTTCAGCATACCCTGCTGCCGAACACCATAAGGCCATTTCAGTTTAGATTGGCTGAGAAGTATGGGCTGGTGGAAGTCCATGAAAAGAAAATTAAGTTTTACTTTGAAAAGGAGGACGAAAGTGAAAGATGACTTGAAAGAAGCGATACAGGCTTTGGTCACTTATTGCCAACATCACAACGATGAGTGCCTGGTCAAGGGAAACTGTCCTATGTGCGGCCCCGACGAGGAATACTTCTTGTGCAAACCGTGGGACCAAGCACCGTTCTTATGGGATGCTGACGATTTAACTGAACGGCTTAAAAAAATTCGAGAACTAGTGCGGGATGGAGAGTTGAAGGAGGTTAAAGAATGAGATTTAAAAAACTGTTCCCACTGGTCTGTGCCGACTACATCAATATTGACACGGACGAAGGGAAAGTGGTGTTTAGCGGAAGAACCGATGATATTTCGCTGAAACTGGCCAGAAGCATCAAAGAACAGAGAGTGGTCAGCATCGACAGCTACATGGACGAGGATAATAACGTAGCTGTTGCCGCGATTACCATTGAGGACCCTAATCCAACAGTGGCAATTTACAAAAGGAGAAGCCAAGAATGATTAAAGTCGAAAACATTAACGTCTGGGGATGGGAACATTCTATCCGGGGAATGAGAAACCCGCTTGCTTCCTGGGGCAAGTCGGACAGCTATCGAGACGAGAACGGCGAATTCGTGGTAGGCGAAAATGACATTGCCTTAATGTGCAGGTTGTGTCAGGCCGGGCCGGAGCACAGAAAATTCATGCGACAGCTGTTTATCAGCATGGACATTGTGGCACCATTGTACTGGTGGAAAGAATACGACACCTACAAGGTCGGCACGGTAGCGGACTCCTGCTCTACCATGCATACCATCCATAAGCGAGATTTTCACTTTGAAGATTTCAGTAGCGAGCACATGAGACAGCTAACTCAGGATGTCCTGAGAGACATCATCAGGCTGTTAAACAAGTACCGTGAACAGTACGTGGAAACGGGAAACGAAGATGCCTGGTGGCAGCTCATCCAACTCCTGCCGGAGTCTTACAATCAGATGAGAACCATCACAATGACCTACGAAAATGCTTACAGCATGATTCACCAGCGGTCCGGGCATAAGCTGGATGAATGGAGAGAGTTTGTAGAAGTCCTCAAAGAATTACCGTATATGAAAGAGCTGCTGGAGGCAGGTTGAAAAAATACGAATTCTCGAAACGAAAGGATGGTTGTGATGAGAAACAAGGCGACGGAAAAACTGCTGGCTCGGCAGCACAGCATCCGAAGCTGCCAATCATGGCATTGGTTGACAGCGAAGTGGTAGGTAACGATGATTTTAATACCTGGTGGGGAGATGTTTTTGACGTATCAATCGAAGAACTTTGGGGAAACCCGAATGAGGACGGCAAGACTTGGACCAAAGATGAGGCATTAGGGGACGTATTCGATTTTGCGGACTATAACAGTGAATATCTGGGCGATCGTCACGACGACTTTGAACAGATGTGGGATATGGACGACAAGGAGGCCGAAAGGGTTTTCAAAGAATGGATTAACGAAATTCCCTGGAAAAAATGCATTGTCTTGCATGTGGGTACGCCAGACAGCCTATAAAAAGGAGAATGAAGAATGAATAGAATCATTTTATTGGGACGTTTAGTGAAGGATCCGGACGTGAAAGTGACCACCAGCGGGAAAACGGTATGCACCTTTACCCTGGCGGTGGACCGGCCTTTTAGCGGCAAGGATGGAAAGCGGGAAGCCGACTTCATTAACATCCAGACTTGGAATAAAACCGCGGAACTCATTGGCAATTACGTGAGCAAAGGGCAGCGGCTCCTGGTTGACGGACGCTTACAGATCAGAAGTTATGATGGCAAGGACGGCCAGAAACACTATGCTACGGAAGTTGTCGCTGACCGGGTGGAATTTATCGAGCGGCGCGAAAAAACCGCTCAGGCAGCGAATACGGCGCCCAAACAGGGATTTGAAAGCATGGGGCAGGACGTGACACAGACTTTCAACGAGGAAATTCCGTTTTAAGGCAGAGAAGGAGGAAGCGTTGTGAAGCAAGGAACATATCGAGGCTGGTGCAAATGGTGTGGGGGATGGGTATATGGCAATCTTCTCTGTGGATACCACGGAGAAAAATACATCTTTGTAAACGATCCCGATGATGATGAGAGTTCCGGAATCCATGCCGTTGATCCGGACAGTGTGGGAAAGTACAGCGGGTTCGATACTCCTGGCGAATACTTGTATGACGGAGATATTTGCAAGGACCAGAACGGCTACGTGGGGATTGTCTTGTACAGCAAGGTAAGCGGAATGTGGACTTGGATACGTCAAGACGGAACGGAATACCGCCTAGCGGATGTCTTTAACAATCTTGATTGGTACGACACCCTGCATGAAGGCTTGAAAACGAATGAGGCCTATGCGTCAATGCTGATTATGGTGTTAGAAGATAAGGGGATTTTGGAAAAGAACGCAGAAGGGAGAAAAGAATAATGGATCAGATTAAAGTGAAGATTATCGGAAACGGCCAAATGCCGGTGAAAAAGACGAAAGGCGCAGCAGCCTATGACTGCTACGCACGTATCGACAACTACCGCAGAAAGCTCATTTTGAAAGCTGGAGCACGCGGGATCAAGGTTCCTCTGGGGTTTGCTGTTGAGCTGCCCCAGGGATACCGCATGGAAATCTATATGCGCAGCGGGACGGCCTTAAAGACCGGCCTCCGGATTTCCAATGGCGCGGGGATTATCGACAGCGACTACCGCGGAGAAGTCAATATTCTGTTGGACCGGCTGGAAACCAAAGAACGGGGCGTGGACTTTGACACCATCGAAGACGGGGATAGAATTGCCCAGGCGATTATCGTAAAAGACCCTGAATATGAAGTAATCCAGGCGGACGAACTGAGCGAAACCGAACGGGGCGCGGGCGGCTTCGGCAGCACCGGGGTGAATGACGAGGCCACAAAATGAACGTGCCAGAGATATACGCCATTTTCCTCATCTGTTTTCTTTCCGGAATCTTCATAGGAGCCGTGCTTCTGGTCTTCTACGATGCTTCGCACGAAAACGACTGGCGGAGTGTAGAGCAGTGGCTTACCGACATGAGGAACCAGAAATGGAAAATGAAGCGCTTCGGCGAGAACCTGAGCTTTTTGAAGCGCTACTGCCTAAAGCACAAGCACCCAGCTGACTGTGCCGGATGCGCGCTCAAGGGGAATGATCACTGTACCCTGCATGATATGCCCCAGGTATGGGAAACGTGGGACCTGGCGGAACGGCTGGCCAGAGCAGCTGACGAGGTGAAAAAGTATGGTCAACGGAAAGCGTAAAGGAAAGGCTGGGGAGCTGGAGGCCGTGAGGCTGTGCAAGTCGGAAGGCTACGACTGTCACCGGACAGCTCAGTTCTGTGGAAACAACGAGGAAGGGGCGGCCGACATTGTCGGCCTCCCTGGAATCCATGTAGAAGTCAAGCGCGTGGAGAAGCTCAACATTGATGATGCCCTGGACCAGAGCACCAGGGACGCGGGAAAAACTGACCATGCTGTGCCTATCGTCTTGCATCGGCGGAACAACACCAGGTGGAAGGTTACGATGGATGCACGCGACTGGTTTAGGCTGTACCGGGAATGGGAAGCAGGTGGAAAACCGTGAGAAACTACTGGAAGTGGGCGTACTGGTTCCTATTCCTGCTGGCCGTCATGCTGGGATTATGGGCTGTCAGTATGGGAGTGATATGTCTGTATCTGCTGCTGTAAGGAGGCGGGAAACATGACGTTGAAAGAGCTATGGCCGATGATATACGAAGATGCTAAGCTACTGTTGGCGGAGAAGGCTGAAGGCACGCATGTACGGCTTATTGGATGCTGGGCCAAAACCACAGTACCGAAACCGGATATGGTGCGTTTTATGGAAAGAAACGTGTATAAAATCGGGCATGACAATATCCTGAAAACCGAGTGCGTGCTTATTACCCTGAATGATCCGGAGGGAAGTGGTGAAGAATGACGGACGTCAGTATTCCGGGCGTCAGCAGGCAGCAGCTGAAGGCCATCAAGAATATGGGACTGCCGGAGCTGAGAAAGTGGCTGCTGGCTTACTCCTGGAACGTTTACAACATCGGGGTGGCGGACTGCAAGGACGCACTCCGGAAGGAGTTTGGCTTCGGGGAAAAGCGGCTAAAAAGGATGACGGATTATATGGAAAGCAGGATTCAAGAATCCGCAAAGGTGCAGATAGAAAGCGAAGGGAGCAGCATGAATGAACCGTGAAGTGAAAGCACATTTTCAAAACATATCGAACCTACTTGGATCAGCAGACACGGAGTTTTCTTATCTGTCTGCAAAGCTGACGTATGACGTTGAGTCAAGACGGACGCACGGAGCGATACTCCAGGCGGTTTCCAGACTGGAGAAGCTGAAAGAACAGATAGAACAGGAAGAAAGCTGGTTTAATGAGCAGCTTGAGGAAGAAAAGGAGCATTAAAATGAGAAACACTAAAATGACGTTTGGCCAGGCACTGGAGATTGTGAAAATTGGCGGCCGTTGTGCCAGGACGCGCTGGAACGGAAAGAACCAGTACATCGAGCTGGCCACTGACATAAGCTATCAAAACAACGACTGCAAGTGCACACCTTTTTACGAGACCAGCGAGAACGCTGCCATTGTTTTGTCGGAAAATCCGGAACACAAGTGGGTTGGCTGGCAAGTCAAGCGGATATGCTATCGAACGACTGGTATGTGATCCCGGAAGGACATCTTGAATGTACCTCCGATAGACCCCCATTCGACCCAAAAAGCGATATGATCCACCGGCCTAACCACTACACTTGGCGTGGCGGCATGGAGTGCGTGGATATTGCAGACGAACTTTGCCGGGGCCAGGACGGTATCAAGGCTTATCTCATCGGCTGCGCGGCGAAGTACATCTACCGTTATCCCAAAAAGAATGGCCTCCAGGACCTGGACAAGGCCATCGAGTGCTTGAAGATGCTGCGGAACCGGGAGACCAGGGAGGCTTCAGCAGCAAAATGAACGGAGGTGGTGGCATTGAGCCAGGCCGAAGATACTATAGAATTTTGCCTCACGTACCGGGCCCAGATTGAAGCTGCCGTCCTGGAAGCAAAGATGGGTGCTGGAGGCGCGGGGCATACGGGCGGCATGGGGAGCGGACACTGCCGGGTATCTGATCCGACTGCCATCAAGGCTATACGGCTGCTGTCTCCCGTTACTGCCGTTGATGTTCCCTTCGGGCCCTTTATCGCCGGAGCCAGGGAAAGGGTGCATCTTAGGCATCCGGAGAAGTGGTTGAAAGTTGTGAAGGCGGTGGAACAGAGATTTCTGCCTAGTACAGGCAAGGCTGGGGACTTCTACCGCTCCAGGTACTGTGACAGGGACTTATGGAGAAGGACCTGCACAGACCTGCATATCACGCACGGCGTGTACTACGCATATCGGAAAGAAGTCATTTACTACGCGGCCTTGTTTGCGGTGCAGCTAGGACTGGCAGAACCGACTCCCTACGGACTCAAACTGACGAAATAAAAATGCCCTGGTGGTCAATTCCACCAGGGTTTTCTTTACGTTCTCTTCTTCATCCTCCGGAGCTTTTCGACTATGAGCTTTTCAGCCCAGGGCGGCGGGATCCGGATTCCCATCTCCCACTTTTCAATAGTGGACTTCGGAATTTCCAGCTTCTCGGCCATTTCTTCCTGGGTTAAGCCGGCTGCCTTGCGGGCCTCCTGAATTTTACTAGACATTTAAGGCCACCAGCTTTCCGTCCTTTACTACGTCCTCTGATTCCGCGTCATTCTCCCAGTTTTCCGGGAGAACGATGGACTTGTCGTAGTAATCATAGACAACACCATCATCGGGATCAATGGGGGTATCCGGTATCTGGGCGATGGATACGTAGAAATCTTTCGTGTTTTTCTGGTCCTGCTGAACAAGGCAATTCCAGTTATGCACACACCGTTTCACGGCTTCCTCCATGGTGATGTCCAGGCCCAGAACGTCCTGCAATTCATCCCCACAGGTTTTGTAGGTCCGTGTGGAAATAGCGATAGTTTTCATGATTTATTCCTCCTCTTTATCTTCATCTTCGCTGGTTAAAGGTTCACCGTTCAACCATTTCCCCTTGGCTGCTTCAATGACTTCATCCGGGCCATAGGGATTAATGTCGGCTTCATGCAGGGCTGTCAAGAAGTCGTTTTTACTCCAGCCCACATCGGGAATGGCTTCTTCCACAATTGCCTGGAAGGTATCGTCATCGAGACAATCCGGAAGGACGTTTTCGTACTGGAAGCTGCCGTCTCCCGTGTCCACCCAGAACCAATAGTCTCCGGACTCATCAAGAGGATCAATCCGGAAGGGTTCAAAGTCGGCGGTGTAGCCGCACTGATAGGCGATGTCCAGAGGCATGCCGTCCACCTTTACATGGATCACTTCACCATCCAGCCCGTCAAGCTGGCTTTCCGTACCCAGGATTTCATATTTCTTCATTGTCGTTTCCTCCCTTTCTTTACTGTCACCATTGTACCTCCCAATGGGAGGTAAATCAACAATTATCTAGAATCTGTGTACAATTTAAAATTGGAGGCCGACTTTTGATTGGAGTCGGCTGGAACCAGGGAATCATGCCTGCTGGCGATCCGCGTATTGGTAGATGCACATGGTCAGCAGTTCTTCCGTGATGGGAGTTCCTGCCGGGAACTGGTGGCAGTACAGCTCATGTCCCCAGTCATGCTGTTTAACCTGGGCCTTGGCATTGGACTTGAAAGCCATACATTCAAGGACCTGGCTGCCAGGGAGCTTATCCAGGCAGAACAGGATGCAGGATCCGTTGAGATTCACAAGAGCATGGCAGAAGGTTTTTCCGGTTTCGGTGATTTTGATTTTCATGATGTTTTCTCCTTTCATCTTACAGATTCTATGGCAGCTTCAACTTCTTCTTTGTCTGCCGGGGAATAAGAGTAGGTGTATTGAACACCATACTTTCCGGTGGCCAGGCTGAGCCGCATATACTGACCGTTTTCAAGCTGGTAGTATTCTCTGCTGTAACCATGGCCTTGGTTCAACTTTACGATTCTTTTCATTTTGTTTTCTCCTTTCGGATAGGCGGTGGATTATTTTCAAATGGAAGCAGGCTTTTATGGATGCCTGCTGGAACCGTTTCATTTGTCGAATGGCTGCCGAATGACTTCATCGTAGTCTTTGTAGTATTCCTTAATGCTCTTTTCTTCTTCTTTCCAGATTTCATTTCTGCGATTCTTCAGTCCAATCTTGTCGAGGATTTCTCCAACTTCCCAGACAATCCTGATGCTGATTTCAACCTGTGTCCACCATTCTTCGGATTTTTCTTTGTGGCTTCTGTAAAGAGCTTCGAAGTACCTGTAGGCGTTGCCTCTGTAATTCCGTTCGATGGTGTCGATGATTTTTTCCTTTTCCATAATGCTTTCTCCTTTCTAGGCCTTTCTTTAAATTATTTGTTTTCGTTGACTATATCTTCATTTTGACACCTACATAATACCTCCCATTGGGAGGCGTGTAAAGAATTATCTCTGTTTTGACTACAATTTATTTTTCAGGCCATTCCTAGAATGGATTTGACAAGACTCTCTATATATGCTTAGAATGAGCTAGGCACCGTGGGTGGATTCAACTGCATACGCGACTTTCCTGAGACCTCTATAAGGTCTCTTTTCTTTTACCACCGTTGCTGTCGCCGAGCATGATCCATCCGGTGCTTTCCTCGCGGGTGCCTGGGACTTTTTTGTGAAAACCTCCTTTCGCCTGGGCATCCCTAGTTCGCGAGGATCATTTGGATTGAAAGGCGGGAATTATCGGCGGGAAAAAGCAAAGCTGAGCAGGATTCCGGTTGAGCGTTTATATATTGGTATATGACTCTCAACCAGTAAAAGACGGAAAAACAGCCCGTGGAAGCTGATGCAGCCTTGCTTCAAAGGCAATGAAAAAAGTTTAAAGAAACTTTGAACCAAAAAGCCAAAAGGTTCAAAGTTTCTTTAAACCTCCGGATGGGAGGGAGGTGAACATAAAAGATGGGAAAAAGAGAAAGCATCCTGGAAGTTCGGGAGATTGACCAGGCTACTGGGGAAGTGATTGCATCCGGAAGCCGGAAGAAGTGGTTCCAGAATTTCCGGAGAAAGCAGGGGTACCTTTTCCGTCCCCAGGCGCATTACGTCCGTGTGTTCACCGGAGCAAAGCTGCCACCGGAAGTTTCAGCAAAAGACGCGTACCGTTTGTACCTGCTCATTGATAGGCTGGAAAACGGGACTAACAGACTGGTTTACCGAAGCGATCACACCAACAAGAGTATGAACGTGGAGCATATCGCGGAATATCTCAATATGCCGTATACCTACGCTTCGACCTTCGTAGCCAAAATGATCCGCGCTGGAGTCATGGCCAGGGGCAGAATTGAAGTCGGACACAGCAAGGTGGTGTCCTACTACTTCAATCCGCTTTACTACATCCGGGGCAAATGGCTGAGCTATCAGCTATACACACTGTTTCAGGACCAGTTAGACCCCGTCCTTCCGGAATGGGTAAAACGCAAATTCGCGGAGGAGCATCGGGATCCGGAAGATGATGAAGAGGAGCAGGAAATCGACGTTCCTGGCTTCAATTCGTAGGTATAGACTATAAGGCAGACAATAAAAAACCGCTCAGAAACGATTCTACGCGCCGTTCTGAGCGGTTTTCTTTTGGAGGAAGGGCAGGTGATAGGGTGAAAAGCATACGGCAGACAATCTCCAAGCTGTGCAAGGGGCTGAGATACAAGCACCACATCATTGTGCTGTATTCCGTCCGGCAGTGCTGGAGCACGCAGAATGACTGCGTTATCAAGGTGCGATCCCTGGACCTTTACTATCCTCCCACCGGAAGCAAGGTAAACCTGTACCGGGGAACGAAGGAAATCCAAGTGCTGTTGAAACTGGTAGAGTTTTGGAAATTCATTGAGGCGGGAGGTGATGCAGATGATTTCATCCAGCAAGAAGAACACAGACGAAAAGAAGAATGGAAGAAACGGCAAGCAGCCGCAGCCGCCTCAAAGTGACGCTGACTTCAAATTCCTGGCGCTGTCCATTCTCCCCAGGAACCTGACCAAGGCATATCGGACGGCATATCAGATTGACGAGGATCATTATGATAGAGAGGACAGCCGGAGCGCCAAGAAGCTCCAGGAACAGTTCCTGGCTACCGATATTGGCCACTATTTCATGAAAGGCGTCCAGTATGGACTGGGGATTAATCCGGATGCAGCCGACACTGCCGAGATAATTGGATTTTTCTCCAATGCTATGAGAGGACAGATTCAGGACCAGTTCGGCCTGGACCCGGCATTAGCTGACCGACTCAAGGCCGGGGAGACCCTGGCCAAGATTCAGAAACTCTTAACCAATTCTATTGAGGTTAAAGCCGACACCAGCTTTGCCGATGCCCTCAGCAGGGCACGAAGACGGGTAGCCAAGGGGGAGCGTGATGCACCGTGAGAGCTTCCAAAGGTAGCGGTGAGTCACTCAGCCCGCAGCAGATGAGCCAGCTAGCGGAGTTTGCTGCCGGTTTTACCCATGATCCTGTAGGCTTTGTCTGGGCGGCTTTCCCGTGGGGAGAGCCTGGATCCCTGGCAGATCAGCAGCCGGACCCCTGGCAGCTTTCCTTATTGGAGGATGTTGGCCGGGGACTCCGGAGCCCGCAGCAGGTGATCCAGGAGGCTGTAGCATCCGGGCACGGCATAGGCAAGTCGGCGCTGGTGTGCTGGCTGATAATCTGGGCTATGAGCACGTTCGAGGACTGCAAGGGCGTTGTGACGGCCAATACGCAGAACCAGCTCCTTTCTAAGACCTGGCCGGAGCTGGCCAAGTGGCACCGACTATCCATTACTAGGCCCCTGTTCACGTACACGGCGACTTCATTCTTTAGCGTGGACCCGGAGCACGAAAAGACCTGGCGTATGGACGCGCTGCCATGGTCAGCCCAAAACCCCGAAGCGTTTGCAGGGCTGCACAACCAGGGAAAACGCATCCTGGTCATATTTGATGAAGCCTCAGCCATAGATTCGGCCATCTGGGAAGTCGTTGAAGGGGCACTGACCGACTCCAAGACCGAAATCATATGGACGGCCTTCGGGAACCCCACCCGGAACAGCGGGCGGTTTTATGATTGCTTCCACAAGTTCCGGAGCATCTGGCATACCCGGCAGATTGACAGCCGGGATGTAGCCATTTCCAATAAAGCTCAGCTACAGCGGTGGATTGAGCAGTATGGAGAGGATACCGATATTATCCGCGTCCGCGTGAAAGGCCAATTCCCGCAGATGGGCGATGCACAGCTTATTTCTGTTGAGGACGCCCAGGGAGCGCTGGACCGGTACAAGGCCATGGATCCGGAAGCCTTCAAGGACCTTCCAGTTATTTTCGGGATTGACCCGGCATGGGAGGGCGATGACCTACTAGTGTGTTCAATGAGACAAGGCAACTACAGCAAGGTGCTTTTTACGATGCCAAAGAATGATGATGATTTCCGGACGGCCGGAAAGATTGTAGCCCTGGCCCAGGAGCACAACATGGCCCACGGCTTCATAGATATGGGATACGGCACCGGCATCTATAGCTGCATCAAGCATCTGGGATGGGGAGACCGGTTCACGCTGGTTTCTTTTGCCGAAAAGCCGGACGACACCTATTACCTCAATAAAAGGGCTGAGATGTGGAGCAAGCTCAAACAATGGGTGCATGAGGGCGGCGCCATCGAGAGCCAAGACATCTACAATGACCTAATCGGGCCGGAAGCCTTCATCAACAATTCCGGCAGATTTCAATTAGAGAGCAAGAAAGATATGAAGGAAAGGGGACTTCAATCCCCAAACTACGGTGACGCACTGGCGCTGACCTTTGCGGCACCTGTGTCAACGGGGCAGTTTACCCGTTTCAATTCCCTCCGAAAATCCGGCAGAATCCGGAAGTTCGGTTCCATGTAAAGGAGAGTGATCCAAACCATGACGATTCCTTACGCATTTTCCCGTGCGAAAAACAGCACCCTGACCGTAGGCACCAAGGCAACCGCAGCAGCCAGCCCCGAATTCATTTCTCATCAGCAGCAGGGACGGGCGGTGCTGGTAGTCTATAACTCCGGTATGGCTGATGTATTCTGGGGTGGTGACGATGTTACCACTTCCACCGGGATTCCCATCAAAGCCGGGGATACCGCGGTTTTTCCTCTGTGCGGCTATGCAGACGAAAAAGCGGTGTACCTGGTGGCGGTAGCAAGCGCCACCGTTACCATTAGTGAGCTGACGGTATAAGGAGGCGGTTGAACGATGCCAAACCCTATTGACCAGCTCAATATGGCCCAGGCAGCCATGCAACAGCAGCAGGGACCGCCGATGCAGCAGGGGCAGCCAACGATGCCTCCAGGAGGGCAGCAGCCTATCCCAGGCGCAGCCCCTCAGCAACCACAAATGATGCCTGGACAAATGATGCCGGGGCAGGGGCCCATGCCGGGGCAACATCAGGCGAGCCCGCTTGATGTGCTGCTAATGTTTGCTACCAGCACCGAGGACCAGAAGAAGGAAGTCAGCCTAAAGACCCTGAAAAAAGCCGAGATTGAAAAGATCATGCAGGCTTTCATCCGCTGCCGGAATGATGCCAATGCGTACTACACCAGCACCATTGAACCGAAAATTATTGAACGGGAGCAGGCGTATCAGGCCAAGGAGGACTACTACAGGCGGCTTTTTCCGCACCTGTCGGAAACATCCAACTTCTGTAGCCGGGACATTCAGACGGCTGTCAAATGGATGCTGCCTAGTCTGTGCGAACCATTTATTGGTGGCGAAAACCCTGTAGACGTAAAAGGCGTCAGTGCAAACGATGATCCGGCAGCAGAGAAGATTCAACAGCTATTGACCTATGAACTCCAGCGAAAGAACAGCTACCCGCTTTTTATCGCGGACATTATGGAAAAGGCCCTGTCCATCAACTATGGTGTGGCCAAGGTGTACTGGAAGCGGGAAGAAGATAGAGAAACCTATCAGATTCTCGTTGGTGCAGACGATTATCAGATTATGGCTGTACTCAATGAGGAAGCCGAAGCCGGGCATGTGGAGATTCAATCCATTAAGCCACTCAAGGATGCTCCGGACCTGTCCATTGTGACGTTCGATAAAATTATCGTTAAGAGCAATTACCCGGTAGTCCAGTATATGAGCCCGTCCGAATTGCGGTTCACTCCGGATTCCACCAACCTCCAGGACGCCAAATTTAAGGCACAAAGGAAACTGGTAACCGGGGATTACCTTAAACGGAAAGAGCGGGAAGGCGTTTACGAAAACATCGATGAGGCCCTGGAAAAGGCTGATGGAGATGTCAAGTACACCACCTATGACCTCTTGAAGAACAAGGAACTCAGCAGCACCGGGGGACGTATCAATGATGGAGACAACGCCTCTAAGCTATTTGAACTATATGAAGGCTATCTGTCCGTTGACTTCAATGGAGACGGGATTTATGAACACCTGATAGTCCATGCTATTGGAGATACTCCTATCCGGATTTCCACCAATGAAATGGAATTTGCTCCCTTCTTCATCGCAGAAGCAGAGCCCAGCCCCAACACCGTATTCAACGAAGATGAAGGCTTTTCTGACCTGCTGGAACAGCATCAGAACCTAAAGACAGCTATTTTCCGGCAGATCATTACAAACGTAGCCAAGAACAACAGCCCGCGTACATTTGTGGATATGAGCAAGGTGGATATGGATGCACTCATTGATAACGATGAAATCATCCCCACCAATGGCAGCCCCGCGGATGCAATCATGCCGGGGCAGCAGCTTTCTATCAGTCCTCTTTCCATGCAGGTCATTGAATATGCACAGAATGAGATTGAGTCCCAGAGCGGTAGCACGCGGTACAATCAAGGGCTGGATTCCAATAGCTTAAACAAAACGGCTACCGGCATTACGTCCATCATGGGTGCTGCCGATAAGCACATGAGGCATATTGCCAGGGTGTTTGCGGAATCCTTCGTGGTTCCCATGTTCAAGTACATTATCCTTCTCAATCAGAAGTATATGGACGATGAGCAGATATTCCGGCTGACGGATCAGAACATTTCCATTGCCAAGGACGATTTGAACATCGACTATGACCTGATTATCAATGTAGGCCAGGGAGCCGGGACGAGGGAAGCACAGATTCAGTACCTCATGGTAATGATTAACCAGCTTTTCCCGCAGCTTCAGCAGATGGGAGTCGTAACCGAAAACAGTTGGTATGAAGCGGCTAAGAAGCTCCTGGAAAGCATGGGTATCCGGAATATCAATGCCTACCTGCTTGACCCTGACAGCCCCGAAGCACAGCAGCGGAAGGCAGAAACCCAGCAGGCCCAGCAACAGGCACAGCAGCAGGCCCTTGCACTGGAACAAGCTAAGGAACAGTTTGAATTGGCCAAGGCTTCCACACCGAAACTCAGCGTAAGCTATGAAGACATTCCTCCGGAAGCCAAGATCCAGGCCCTGAAGAAGTATCTAAACATTGACGTAAACAGCAGTGACGTGATGCAGGAGGAGAGACTGGACGATGCTAGATATATCAGCAGATGGGGAAAGAAAAACCCCTTTGACGCGGGAGGAGGTCTTGACGAGACGAAACAACCCGCGGCTACTGGCCAAGGAGTACAACAACAAAATCAAAGAAGCTGAAAAGGCCAAAGAGATTAAAGACCTTCTCCGGCCCTTCTTTGTCCGCTCCCGGCAGGAAGTATTGGAGGACCTTGCAGATACGAGTAAGGACCTAATGGAGACAAGAGCCAAATACAGGATCCTTATGGACCTGGAAGCCTATATGGATAAGCTCATTGAAAAAGGCAAGCTGTACCAATTCAAGCTGGACAAAGCGATCCAGGCGATTGAAGCACAGAAAGAAAATGGAGGTAGATAACGAATGGATGGAACGACTATTACCGGCCCGGCACCGGCAGCAGCGGAGAACGCAGTTACAGCGCCCACCCCCCAACCGGCAGCAAAAACCAATTTTGGAACTAGTTCTGGAGTCAGCACGCAGCAGGCACCGGCAGCGGAACAGGCTGCTGCCCCCGCTCCCTCTATGGAAGCAGCGACAACTCCTACCCAGAGTGCGCCGGAAACCGGAGGTAGCAACAATAATGCACCGCGGGAAATTGTCGCCGGAGGTGTTAAGCTGGTAATTGACCCGGCCACCGGGAAAAGAACCATTGTTGACGTGAAACCACCGGCAGCATCCCAGGGCGCACAGCAGCCGAACCAGCCCGCTTATGTACCTGGAGCAGCCAACCCCAACGCCATTCCGGGCAATATCCAGAAGCAACCGGAAGGTATCAACAAAGCTGATACCGGCCTGACAGAAGGATTCCTGGAAAAGACTACCAAGGAACCGGAATACACGGAAAATGAACTGCTTAATGCCCTCCATCAAGGCAGGGTGGACGAATCCCGGATTCCGGAACTCTACAAACCGCAGTATAAAGCCTACAAGCAGAAGCGGTTTGAAGAAGCCTTAAATGCCCAGGTTCCTACGGAAGATACCGCGGAAGTGGCCAAACAGACGGCTGTGGAAGCCAACAGAAAATTCTATGACCGTGTGAACCAAATGGCCAAGAAACAGGCCATGGAGCAAATTGGTATCACGGAAGAAGAACTGGATGCAGCAGAATACACTGACGATAAAGACCTTATCAATAAGGCACAGATGTATGAAGCGGCCCTCCAGAACGCCCAGGGGATGATTCTGAACCAGACCCGTGAACGGATCATGGAACAGCAGCGGGCGGCCCAGAACAAAAAAAGTGAAAGAGAAGCTATCTTTAATGACGTGAAGTCCTTTGTAGCGAACGCACAGCAAACGGAACCAAACTTTGGTGCCATTGATAAGATGCTGGCCACCCGCTACAAGCAAATGCCCTACGAACAAGCGCAAGAGATTGCCCAGGTTATCAATGGAGCGCAGCATGGACAGATTACTCGAAGAGGTGCAGAAATTCTCCAGAAGTATTACGAAGATACCCGAAAGGCTTTTTATGCCCAGGCTTCCAATGTGGGAACTGTCCCGACTCATGTTTCCCGTCCGCCCGCCGTAGAAACTCCCGGAGCTGGCAACAGCAGCGCACGGGAACGGCCCGATGCACGGCAGCTGAGAAACATGAATTACCAGCAGAAGCAGGCATGGTTCCAAAAGTATTTCAGCGGAAGATAAGAATTAGACACAATCGAAAATCCATATTCCAATGGTGAAACAGCCGTCCTCCGGGGCGGTTTTTTCATAATAAAAATTTTATTACGAGGTGACTACAATGGCAGTAATTAGAGATCCCGGCCCTAGCGAATCCCAGTCCTTAACCTTTGAAGCATTTGGTAATGCGGAAGATTTTTCCCCGATTATTACCAACATTGACCCGACTACCACTCCTTTCCTGTCCAGCCTGACGGCTGACGCAAATGCAAAGGAACCTGAATTTAGCTGGATCACCGAGGCCCTGCGCCCGCCCATCAAGAACGCCCATCTTGAAAAGGAAGATTACAAGACGGAAAAAGTCGGCAGCCTGAGAAGCCTGTCCAACAACGTCCAGATTTTCCAGAATACCGGTTGGGTATCCGACATGCAGCGGAAAACCGAAAAAATCTACACCGAACAGGATGAATTCGTCCGTCAGAAACAGAACGCTTTCCTGGCCCATGCCAAAGATATTGAATATGCTCTGGTAACCAATGAAACCAGAGTAAAAGGCACGGCCTCCGTACCTGCTGAAACTGGCGGTATTCCTTATTTCCTGAACTCCTCCGCGCTGGCGGTAACCGTTGCTACCTCCGGCCTGTGCACCACCGCCGAAAATCATGAACTGTCCACCGGCGACTTCATCTTCTTTGTGGCGGATACCCTGCCTACCGGTCTGAAAGCTGACGTTCCTTACTATGTGAACGTAAAGTCCTCCACCACCTTCAACATCTACAGCACCATGAAAGGCGCTATTGATTCCGTTGCTTCCAAACAGGTTAAACCTACCGATGCAGGCACCAACGTGAAGGTGGAACGGAATAACGTGGTAGACCTTGGCGGCAAAGCAGAATCCACCCTGGATGACATTGATTCCATGCTGTATAAAGCACAGCTGCGCGGTGCCCATCCTGGCGACCTGTGGATGAACCCCATCAACAAGAGACGGTTCTCCAAACAGCTGCTGGCCAACTCCACCAACATCCGGAAAGGTGCAGAAAAGAAACTGAACCTGGTGGCAGATACCTATGAAAGCGACTTCGGTATTGTTACCGCCCATCCTCACCTGTTCTATCCGAACGATAGAATCGATGCTATTGATACCCAGTATATGACCCTGAAATGGTTCGACCGTACCCATGAAGTTACCGGCCTTGCCAAGAAAGGTAACTATTCTGAATTTGTGATTGAAGGCTCTATTGGCCTGAAATGCACTCAGCCCCAGGCACACGGCTCCATTACCAATATCAAGATTTGACCTTATTCCAATGATTGACTGTGCACCGGCCGAAAAAGCTGGTGCATGGTTCAAACAAAAGCAGCGTACACAATGTGGAACAATCCGTATTGTGTACGCTTTATTTTTTAGCACTAACCATGAAAAAGAACGGAAGTGATTCACAAACATGGCCATTTATGAGCAGAAACTCACGGATTTAAACGATGGAAAAGGCGGTGTTGCCCTCACCAATAAGGTGGACCTGCGGGACGCCCTGGATGCTGTAGAGATTTCCAAACTTGTTGGCAATACCATTAATCAGGGAAAGAGCGATGAAAAGCAGATTATGTTTGCTATCCCCCAGGAACTATGGACTCTGGACCCGACTCTACGCCTTGCCACCTTTTACCGGTCTGTGGGAGAAGAAGCCAAATATGTTGCCCAGATCAGAAAATGGACGAAGGAAAACCCACGGCTGTGTATGGAACATAAACGCCGGTTCTTTTAAAAGCGGGGTGTAGAGATATGAGTATTACCGCAAAAAGAATATCCCGTCAGGTCCGGTATAAGCTGAATGACAATGATGAAGTAAAGTATTCCGGCTATGATATGCTCAATGCCATTAATGAATCCATCCGATATTTAAATCAGTCCTACGCATTGAGCAACAGCGATTTCCTGGAGAAAATCAAGGAATACCGCGTTGATGAGATGAACAAGGAAGTCGATGAATACAACGAAAATAAGGGCGCAGATGATCCGGAAAAAGAACACTACGACTTTGAAAAGACGGGTGCAGAGCTGCCGGACGATTTCATTCTGTTAGTCCGGGTGGCAAGGGCGAAAGATAAATACCACCTTTCTCCCGTTACCCTGGAAGATGAACTTCCTTTTGGGACCTATAGAGTATTCGCCGGAAGAATCTACGCAAGAAGCGACTTTGACCTCCTGTATCGTGCCAAATTGAACGAGATAGAGGACATTGAAACGGGTACCATTGACCTCCCGGATATTTTCTTTGACTGCATTGTGAAGATTGTAGCCATGATCCTAGAGCAGAATCCCAACGATGATGTACTTATGAGCGAAGTCAACCGGCTGGTAATCAGCATTGTTCCGGCGAGAAGATACTCCAATGTAAAAATCAAAATGCCGTTTATGTGCTGATAAGGAAGGAGGACGAATGAAACAATGAATATGTTAGTGGATGTGGCCATCAATCAGATCCGGGACAAAATCAACGACCGCGATGAAGTGGGCCTGGATGACAATGAAATCCTGAGCTATCTGAACGAGGCCATTCAATACGTTTCCTCTTTCCTTGTGGGTGCCGGTTCCCCGCTTGTTATCAACGATTTAACCCTGACAGACGAGGAAACCGCACTGCCAAAAGAATTTGTACGGACGGCGGGCCGGTTCCCTATCCGAATTACCGGCAATACCATCAAAACTCTGGATGATCCGCCCGTCACTATCCGGTATTTCGCCAACACCAAAAAGGTGGAACTGGATGATGATATGCCTTTCTCCCAGCTGGCCTTAAATCAGGTATGTATCAAGCTGGCTGCTATCTATTGCCAGAATCAGCAGGCCCTTGATGTTAGCCAGGACAAGGCCCTCTTGAATGAAATCAACCAGGCTATAGCTGCGGCGGTCAACGGGCCTGTTACGGCAGCCAATCAGCCACAGGGGTGATGTGAACCATGGCGGACAACAAATTTTCCAGTGATGATATTCAAAAGATTCCCAACAGTGTATCCGGGGACGGGCGCACGTTTGTTGCCCAGCTGAAAAAGGCCCTGTTAAAGTTCGCCGGGAATGTTTCAAGCGGTGTATCAGAGGCCATTGAAAACACCTCAACGGCCTATGGACAAGCTACAGGCATTACCCTTTTGGAAGAACATGTGACCGATGATTTAGGCTACCCGGAGAACGATGTATACGTTACCTGGGAGAAGGGAACAGTGACCGGCTATAGTGGCGCGTCCGTATGGTACAAGGCCGGAACTACCGGCCAATATCAATATGCAGGGAACGCCAACGGAGTAACCTATACCGTAAAGAAACTGACAGCAGGAACCACCTACACCATTAAGGTGGTAGCCATTAATAAGTTTGGTATTAGCTGTGATTTCGATACAGCTCCAACGGCAGATATAACCGTACAGGGTTCCAGCCACCTTCCTACCGCTCCGGATCAGTTCACCGTTACATGGGAAGGCGGGACACCACACTGGCAGTGGACGGCAGTCAACACGCAGGATTATTTTGACGGCTACGAACTACGGGAAAACACGGACGCAGGGAAGTATAAAGGGATGCTGGACAGCACCAGCGCCCTTACGTCTGATGCTGTACCCAGTGAACGGTCCGGCACCGCCTATCTTTTTGCACGGTCCGTCTTTGGCACCTATGGTTCTCCAATGACACACCTGTATGAACTGGCACAGCCGGCAGCACCTACGGCCCCAACGATTGAAAACCTGTTCCAGGGATTCAATGTTCACATGGCCTCCTTGCCGGTAAACTGTACGGGCATGGAAATCCTTGCAACCAACACAAGTACGAATGATGAACATTCTTTCTATACTGAGAACAGTGTATTTCAAATCGGGATTCTTGAAGGCAATTACGACTTCAAATACCGCTATTATGACTGCTTCGGGAATGGGGAATGGTCCGAAGCGGTCAATGCTGACGTTACCAAGGTAGTTGGTTCTGACTGGATTCAGGATGGAGCGGTCAAAGCGGAAAAGATTGCTACCAATGCTGTCAACTCAGACAAGATTCTGGCCGGGGCAATTACTACGGAAAAGATTGCAGCCAACGCCGTTACAGCCGGGAAAATCGGAGCAAGCGCTGTCCTGGCAGAAAACATAGCTGCTGGAGCAGTAACCGCTGGAAAAATCAAAGTGGACAGCTTAAGCGCTATCAGTGCCAATGTGGGTTCTTTAAAAGGCGGCACCATCACGGGCACGCAGATTGTCGGGACGAATTTTAAAAACAGCTCCGGGAGCTTTACCGTGGACGACAGCGGAAATATCACGGGAGCAACCTTGAAATCAGGGACAATCGACGGCAACAAAATCCGTATTAATGGATACAACGTCAAAAGCGTCAGTATCATTAAAGGCCGATTATATATGGATGATGATAATTGGGATATGCCTACAGATGAAGACAAACATAATGGGATAGGAAGTTGGGGAAAAGACGGTAATTGGTATCGTGGAAAAAAACATACAGGAGCAAGATATATCCCGCTTCCGTCAGGATATACGAGAAGCCAATGTATATGGGGAATCGTTAATGAAGACAATATCCTAGCAAATAGCTGTTATTATCCAAATCCAACCATACCATACGTAGAATGTGCCAACATGGGAAGTGGTGGCAATGATGACGGATATGTAGGATATTGGTGTATTGGTGTTAAATAGGAGGTAACATGTACTATATAATCAAAAAGTCAGATAAAAGATGCTACGGGACAGCTGATTGTAATGCAGTTGTCCCCGAAACTTACGAGCTTGTTGAAGACGATAAATATATAGACAATCCCCACGACTACGTCCTCCGTGACGGAGCCCTGGTCTACGACCCGCCCAAGGAGGTGGAGAAATGAAACGACAAGCATACCAGCACCCGGAGCTGAGAGATGCCAACGACAGCATCATCCAGGACGGAGCCTTTGGTAAAAAGACCCCTCTGGCCAACTCCGAGGGCACCGGCTGGCTGGACTACGTGGCCAACGACCTGGAGGCCCTGCATGATGCAGTCAACGGCGGCAGGGTCTACGTGGACAGCAAATCCGACCTATTTTATCGTTTTTGATGTAAGCGGGATTTGAAGAAGGAGGGTGAAACGACTTGATTCTAAAATTCTATGTGAAGTATCAGACCTTGTATCTGTTATCCCGTGATCCTGTGGTAGCTGATTCCAGCGGATACCTTCAGGCAAACTTCCAGTTCACAGAGGACTGGGACGGGACCAATAAAACAGCACAGTTCAAACGAACAGAGAGCGACCTTATCACAGACGGTAAGCCGCTCTTTTTCAATGAGGAAATCGACAACAACGGCAACTGTATCATTCCGTGGGAAGTTCTGAAGGGAGAAGGGACTTTTAACGTCAATGTATTTGGTCAGAAAACAGAGAGTGACGGGACCACGGTGAAAACCATTACCGTCAACAGCCTGGACATTAGAGTGGGGCAAAGCGGCCTGACAACCAATGAAATCCCCCAGGACAGCACTCCGAACCAGTATGACAACATCTATGAAGAAATTCAGAAAGCGGGGAAAAAAACTCAGGCTTCGCAGACCGCGGCAGCAGCATCCCAGGCGGCAGCGAAAACTTCTGAAACCAATGCGTCCACAAGTGCTACGAACGCAGCCAATTCCGCCACCAGTTCGGCTAATTCTGCTACGGCAGCAGCTAACAGCGCAACGGCAGCGGCAACCAGCGAAATCAACGCCAAGGCTTCCGAAACGGCGGCTCTTGCCTCTCAGAAAGCTACCAGCACCTCCGAGACCAATGCGAAAACGTCCGAGACAAATGCCACCTCCAGCGCCACAGCTGCGGCAACAAGTGAGAAAAACGCTAAGGCTTCCGAGACTGCGGCTAGTGCTTCGGAAACAAATGCTAAAACCTCAGAAACAAACGCGGCTTCCAGTGCTACGGCGGCTGCCAGTTCTGCAAGCGCGGTGGCCACCTCTGCCAGTAATGCCAAGCTCAGTGAAACAGCGGCGAGTACGTCAGCAACGGCAGCAAAAACCTCTGAAACGAACGCAGCGGCCAGCGCTACGGCTGCTAGTAACGAAAGCACTACAGCGAAAGCATGGGCAACTTCCACGGAGTCACCTGACGGAGAAGCCGATACGGACAGCTCAACCGGTAAAACTCAATCCTCAAAGAGCTGGGCAATTTACAGCAAGAGTCAAGCAAAAGCGGCAGCAACCAGTGAAACCAATGCCGCCAGTTCTGCATCTACAGCCAGTACAAAGGCTACAGATGCGTCCACCAGCGCCACAGCCGCCGCCAACTCTGCCAGTGCCGCATCTACCAGTGCGACAAACGCTAAAAACAGCCAGACGGCAGCGGCATCCAGTGCATCCGCTGCTAAAACCAGCGAGACCAATGCGGCCGAATCGGCAGCGGCTGCCGCCTTATCTGCTATGCAGGCGGCTGCTGGGCAGATCAATGCGGACTGGAACGCTGAAAGTGGTGTGTCGCAAATCTTAAATAAACCGGTTATCGATACTACAGTAACGGACGGCAGCACAAACCTGGTAACATCTGGAG
>ENA-OWZV01000022-OWZV01000022.1-human-gut-metagenome-genome-assembly--contig:-NODE-22-length-64639-cov-18.812399_pt1 | contig 64639 bp, 62 predicted proteins | sample MGYA00249264_ERZ652123 | MGnify/ENA primary metagenome ERZ652123 (study PRJEB26925, sample SAMN05827256) | human gut metagenome | biome: ENVO:2100002; feature: ENVO:00000062; material: ENVO:00002003... | reverse complement strand
AAATTGCGCTCGAGAAATATTGCTTGGATAATCTGGCATGACAAACTCCTCAGTCGGTTTTCCACAATTCTACCAGATTCAGCAGATACTAGACAGGTTCTTAGACTTCTTGTCTAACAATTGTAGGGCACTTCATATTCCTCAAAGCGGTGATCGAATTGATGACAATTTAGCAACGCCTATGAACCAAATGCTATCCAGAATTCATACGTTAACAACTAATGAAGCTATACGCAATAGCAACAGTGGTAAGAACAGAGCGTATGATGAACAGAATGTCCAGTATGTGATGTGGCTAACCGAGGAAGATGACCGTGTTTGTGATATTTGTGAACCACTTGATAGACAAACATTTGCCTATGGACAAGCACCGATTCCAGTCACGGATACTCATCCAAGGTGTCGTTGCCAGCTGGTAGCCTGTGATGAAGATGGGAATCTGCTGTCTGGTGAACTTGATAGGGTATTTAAGGAGACGGATTTACAATTCAAGTGCAACAAATTAGTCAAATAGAAAAGACTCATAGCCTGAGTCCTTGTAAAATGGAATCACCACAAGACCAACTACAAGGAGAACTCGACTATGAGTCCGTACACCCATCTTACCTTAAAAGACCGTGAATCGATACTGCTTGGTATCTCTACAGGCAAAACTCTTGATACCATCGCCAAAGAGATAGGTCGTTCCAAGAGTACAGTCAGCCGTGAAATTGCACGTAACGGCGGCTGGCGGAACTATTCGGCAGCCACCGCTCAGGACCGCTACCGGCGGGTTCGCTTGGCTAGCAGGCGTCCTCGGATCCTCGATCGACCGGGGACTCGTGACGCTGTCATTCGATATATCACGGTGCTACATTGGTCGCCTGAGCAGATTGCCGGTCGCTTGTCACTAGAAGGCAGTCCTATTCGCATCAGCTATTCGACTATCTACAGAGGTATCTACCTAGATAATCTCGGCGTTCCATTGAAGAGCCATGGTGCTCGCGGGCTACCAAGGCTGCTTCGACACCGAGGCAAGACGCGCAAAATCAAAGGCACCATAAATGAACGCCGGGGCGCTTCAATGACGTGCCATCAATTCACGACCGACCCCGGTCGGCAGAAAATCGCAGCTGGTTTGGTCACTGGGAAGGCGATACAGTGCGCGGTAAAACAGGACACTCTGCATTAGTAACATTAGTTGACCGTAAATCACGCTATCTGCTTTCGAAGCGAACGGCCAACGCAAAAGCTGACACTGTTAGAGACGTCATGATTGAGCTGCTTGGTGCCTTACCAGCTAACCGAGTAAGAACAGTGACTCCTGACCGTGGAAGGGAGTTTGCCCGGTACAGGGAGCTGGCAGAGCGTCTGAATACAAAGGTCTTCTTTCCTGACCCACACGCGCCTCAACAACGAGGAACTAACGAAAACACCAACGGACTGATTAGAGAATACTTTCCCAAGAACACAGACCTAGACCTTCAGAGCGACCAGGAAATTGAGACTTACATTGAACAACTGAATAATCGACCACGCAAGGTCTTAGGCTGGAAGACGCCATCAGAAGTCTTCATGGGTAAAAAGTTGCACTTGAGTTGACAATTCGTCATCTAAAAAGGGTCTAGCATCTCCAGTGTTGATTACTACCAACACCAAAAATTCTAGACCCCGTAAAGTCCGCGCCCGTGACAATGCTACGCAAGCAGAATAACGACAAGACCCGGCACGACCCATGCGCATGCTTGCGTGGAGGCCGTGTCGGGTCTTTTGTCAGATACCGTCAGTGATAAACCAATTGTTGCTTTGCTTGGATAGGGTCAGGGTGTATTGCGAGACTTGGCTCATATCATTGTCAGTGTCGAGATACTTCACTGATAAGGTGACGGTCAGGCTGTTCTTAGTCTTCTTAAAGACCGGATCTAGAAGTTCCACGAACTTAAGGTTGCGTTCGATTGGTCGCGTGCCGTTTTTGACATAATATTTGAGTTCATTGCGATCGCTTTTCGGGTACAAGGCGAAGAACGTCTTGAGAAACTTAGTTACGTCATCGGCAGTGCTGCTAGCTACCGTGTTATCAGATTGGGTGTCTGGTAACTTGATTCGAGCTGTTGCTGGTTCCGCAGCGACGGTTGGGTTCTTGGTGACCACCATATCGCCGTTGTCATTTTGCATGACGTTGATGGTGTAGGTGCTGGTCACTGACTTCTTGTCTTTGCCCTTGGTGAGGTCTTGCTTCACCGTAAATAGTACGCGGAACGTGTCTTTGACTGTCTTGCTCACGTCCCAGACCTTGACCTCACTCACTGTGGCTGTGGTGGAAATATCGCTCCGCACCGTATCCGCGTTCAGCGATTGCAGTTGTTCCACAAGATACGGCTGCAAGGCTTTCTGCCGCTGATCGAGGGCTTCGTGGCTCGGCTGCCACGAGTAGTAGAGCTTAGCGAAGTCGGTAGTGAATGTCGCCAAGGCGTGCGTGTCGATCACCTTGGTCTTGATCACTTGGACTTCATGCACCGTGTGGGTGTCGATAGCGGTCATGTTCTTGTAGACGCCGAAGCTGGTGCTACCGATCAATACCGCCCAGCAAAGCAGCGTGACCGGACGACGCAAGCCGCGATGTCTGATCTTAGGCGGCTTTGGGACGGCTGGCTGTTTCTTGAACCAGCCTTTCTTTTGATTTTGATCTTTATTCAAGGTTTGTTCACCTTGTCCTTTCTTTTTTCATAGCAGCGGTAAAAGTCATCGTAAATATCGAGAAAACGCACGAACAGGCGTTGTAGTGAGATTCGCTTGTAGCCCTCATAGTCGGTTTCGATATACTGACCGAGTTCACGGTCGTTGTTGAAGTATTCTTCGGCCAAGTAGCGTTCGCGGTCGAGGATATACTTACGGTCTTCTGGTGCAAACACCTTGCCCTTGAGCCATCGATCAACGGCCACTTCATGCGCGACAGCGAGGCGATACTCGCGCCGGTGCCCATACTCCATCTCTGGCATTCGGTCAACAAAGCGGTCGAGGACGTGGCAGAGGTCGTCGGTGTTGGGCAGGCGTTGTTTGAAGAACTTGATGCGTTCCCATTCGCTTGACGCAAAGTCGAGTTCCTTGTTGCGTAGTGCGCGATTGTCACCAAATTTGAGATCGACGTGCGCCTTTTGCAGTGCGTCGTCGTAGGTGTTAGTGATGAGATCCATCCAGTCAAAATAACCGATACCGTTTTGATCCATTGTCTTCACCTACTTCTTCACACGCCCGGCGCCGATCAGGTGGGCTTGCCAGTAACTTGAGTTCAGGTCGGCATAGCCAAGCGGGTCGCCCGCATTGTACATTTTCATGCCGCCGACATAGATACCAACGTGGGTCACGTAGTCGGCAGTGTCATAGGTTGAGTGGAAGAACACTAAGTCGCCGGGTTTGGCGGCTTTGATGTTCAGGTGTGCCGTGGCGTCGTATTGTGCTTGTGCGGTGCGGGGGAGTTTGATCCCGGCTTTGCTGTAACACCAACTGGTTAGCCCGGAACAGTCGAAGCCCGTTGTTGGCGTTGAGCCGCCGAACACATAACGAGTGCCTTGATATTTGAGCGCTTCGTCCATGATGGCTTGCACCGTTTTGTCGTCGAACTTCGCACCACCTGTGACAAGGTATTGCGAGATGACCGACACGTAGTACATGTTCCCGTAGGCATAACGCCAACCGTCTTTGGCTACTGCGTTGATGTAGGTGACTTTCTTACCCCCAGACTTCTCTTTGGCAAACGCGGTTGCCAGTTCCAGCGTGTACTTTTTGCCGTGCTTCGCAACGTAATCAATAAAGCCGCCACCGTAGTTATAGCTTTGAATCGCAGTGTTGAGATCTACGCCCGCAGCCTTCATGCTTTTCAGTAGCGACGCGAAATACTTCACGCCTTGCTTGATGGACGCTTCGGTATCTAGTGTATTGACTGGTAGTCCCAGCGATTCACTAGCTTGCATCACGTCGCCACCCTTACCACCTGATTCAACCTGCATGATGGCGAGTATCACCATCACCTGGTCGGGGATACCGAACTCCTTGCAATACTTTTCGACTGTCAGCTTATGCTTATAGACTTCAGCGGATAAGTTCATCGCGTCGGCTGTGATCGCAGAGGCGGGCTGGTCTTCGTCATCATCAGAGGCGATGACTGCAAAAAACAGACCGCCAATCAACAGTATTGGGAGTGCGGCAAGCGCTAACCAGCGCCAGAGTTTCATCGCTTCTTATGCCCCTTAGCCTTTTTGATCCGCTGTGGCTTTGGGTTGCGTGGCTTGGCTGGCTTTTCGGAAACGAGGGTCAGTGGATTCTTGGGTCTATCCGTTGACGGAGTGAGTTCTTGGTGTGGTCTGATGGTGGGTTCTGCTTGCGGCTTCGTGGCTGGACGTGGAGGTCGAGTTGATGTTGGCTTCGTGGCAGCACGCTTAGGTTGCCCACTGGTATCAGCTTGTTCGGGCTTTGGCTTGGGAGGGGTGGCAGTTGTTGGCTTACGAGTTGGTTCAACCGGCGGCTTGGTAGCCGTTGGTTTTGGCTTTTCAGGATCAGCTTTAGGCTTGATCGCGAGCTTGCGTTCTTGCATTTGCTTACGCCGCTGCTCAAGCGGTTTGTCGCGTTCCTGCTGATTGGCCTCACGCCGCCCCTTGAAGCTGTCCTTCGCAGTTTCGGCGGCCTCCTTAGTCAGTTGCTTACCACGATGCAGACCATATAAAACGTTGGTTGGTGCGTCCTTCACCTGATCAAGGCCACGTTCAGTCTTGTCCTTGAGCTTGTTGCCGACATCAGATACATCGGCAAGTTTCTCACCCAGTCGTTGGCTGCGTGGCTTCTTGGGTTGTTGCGGTTTGGTAGCGTCCGCAGTCTGTTCGCGTTGCGTTCCTGTCGGGAGCTGTGGTGTTCCACGCCCCTTGCCATAGCCCCGCGACAGGAAGCGTCCGGCCATTGCGCCACCCATGGCACTACCGACGAACTGTCGTAGCATGCGGTTCCCACGACGCGAGAAGCGTTGTGCGCCTTGCTGGGCGTCAGAGCTGTGTAGCTGCATCATGCCCATCAGGTCGCCGAGCTTCATCCAGATACCGGCGAAGATGGTAACTTGCAGGAAGGCCACGAGGAAGAACGGTGAGGTGGCCGATAATCCGTAGACCATTGCCGATAGCGAGAACGCCATCGTGATCACCAGCGTCACGCCAACTCGTGTCATGATGGTGTTAAAAAGCTTCATAATGTTCTGCTTCATCAATCCGTTAAAGGACGGCAGCATAGCGAGTAAGAACGACACCGGTAAGAACGTCGCATAGATGATAAAGAGTATCTGGCTGAACAGCATCATTGCCGTCAGGAAGAAGACAAACAAGGTGATCGCCATGTTGAACAGGACAACAAAGGTCGTGGTACCAAGGCGATTGATCGTCATAGTTGGCGAGAGAATCTCGTTATCGTTGTCTTCAATTTCAGCCTTGACCACGTCGGTACGGGTTTTGCCTTTGTCGCCAAACGGGTCGGTTTTCATTAACGTGTTTACGCGATCCTTGCCAACGGTATCAGCGTCGCTGTCGCCAAACTGCAAAAGTGTCCACGGCTGCTTCACCTGAATTTCAAACAGAGTGTCACGGATCGCGTCGACGCCTGATTTATCGGTAGCTGTATCAGTGCCCATAATCATCTTGGAGCCAGTGTTGAGCGCGCTGGTGCTGATGTCTGAACTGAACTCATTGATTTTGCTCACGTAGTCCGGGGCGTAGGCGATGAAGCTGGCTGACGTGATGAAGATCACCACAAAGTTGACGATTGCCGAGATGGCTTTGGAGGTCTCGCGTTTGATGATACCGGTGTAGGCGACATAGATGCCGACTACCAGCGTAATCATGAGGAGTAAGCCGGGGTAAAAGCCGTCAGTAGTGAAGCCGTCCTTTGACACTCCAGCCAAGAGCTGCATGTTCTTCCCAATCGCGTCAGACGTATCTTTGATGAAGTCCAGCGAGTAGGCTTGCTGAATCAGATAACCCGCAGCGTTTGACAGGTAGACCGAGAGTATCCACAAGAAGTTGGTGATGGCATACAGGCCATAGCTCACAGACTTACCGATGCCATCGCCCCAGTTCCACGGGAGCCAGTCCCAACTCGTATCGACGAAGTAGTCGAGCTGGTAGTGCGACAACGGGTACTTGGAATACTCGTTAGAGCCGCCAGACTGATCGTCAACCAATCCCGCAGCGTGTACCGGTTGACCGCCAGCGAGCATTAGCACTAACATGAATGCCGCGACAACACCGAGGAACAGCAGTAGCCGCCGACGGTTAGCTTTCGTCATCAGCGATCACCTCCACGGGTTTCGGTGGCCGAGTGTCAAAGGCGTGGTGTAGGTGTTCAAAGATATAGTCGAAGTGCAGCACGCCGACGTGCCCCCAGATGTCTTGGAACAAGCACTCCCCATTATCGAGCGACCGGAGCCGATTCTGATTGCCTTCGTCTTCGGCATCAAGGCCAAAGAAGTTCAGCGTGTTCTTGATTTCCGTGATGTCGGTACTACGGAAAGCAAACTTCTGGGCGATATTGTTTTTCATCTTTTCGTCGAGTAAGTCGTCCGCATTTTGAGTGACGAGGTAGACCCCGGCATTCATCGAACGACCTTCACGAATCAATTTCATGGACAACGCCTTACCCTGCGCCACGTTTAAGAAAGCCCAGGCTTCGTCCAAGTCCACGATCTTGAATTGAGCGCGGTCTTGGTGAATGAAATCGATTGCGAACGTACTGATGATCATGAGCATGGCAACGGACAGCATTTCCGCAGTGATGTATTCTTCCTGCGTCTTATCAGCGTCTGGAAGCACCAAGTCTGCAATCTGCACGATGTTTATCTTGCGGTCAAGGGCGATTGTCCGCCGTGCCGTCCCGTCAGAGAACAGCAATGCCGCAAAGTCGTAATCCGTGAAGGATTCGATATGATCGGCAATGTTGCGCGCAATAGGCGTGTCTTCGCGGCGGAGTTCGTCAATGACTTTCAACAGTCCCGGTTCGGGCGCCTGTGTTACTGCCCGGATTGCCTTGCGTAGCGTAGGGAAGCGGTCGGCATCACGGCTTGAGATGCCAGTGAGGAAGGTCAGCGTATCAACGGCTAGCGATTCAGAATCCTTCAAGTTAGACAAGATGATATAAGGATCAAGCAGTCCACGGTTTTGTTCCTCACTGGTCAGATTGACGATGTTGATTTGATCTTCCATAAAGTCGAGGTTCTTTGCCCAGCCGGTACGTTCCGACTTCGGGTCAAGAATCAGTGCCTGCGCTCCGTAAAGGACGGCGTAGTAGACAAGCAAATTGTTAGAGAAGGACTTCCCACCACCCAAGCTACCAAGAAAAGCGGCGGATAAGGCATTGGTGACAGTCCCCTTGATACCTTGCGCGGCAATATCTGGTTGCAAGTAGACGTTTCGTCCAGTGTCCACGTTGTAGCCAATGTAGATACCTTCCTTTTCGCCGAGCGATTGCGTCGCGCCAAAGCCCAGTGAGGCGATGAAGTCGCTGGTCACATATTGGATATAATCGTTGATGTAGCGCTTCGAGGCAGGGATAAACTCACTGTGTAGCCCCAGCATGTCGCCGAATGGTCGCACAAGTTTGATGTTAAGGCTGTCGTAGAAGTCGAGTAGCTGATCGGCGCGGCGCTTCATTTCGTCCTCGGATCGCCCGGCCACGCGAATGACGTAGCTGATTTTGTACATCGCGTCTTTGGTCTGATCAAGATTGCTTTCAAGTTCATCGACCGAATCTAAAGCGTCGCTGACGCCGCGTGTCGTTTCGTTGCCGGACTGGTAGGCGTGTTCGTCCAAGTCCTTGAGTTCCTTCTTCTTGTTGCGTACCTTGGTCAGCGCCTTCTTGTTCGTCACGATTTCAACGTTTAAGCTGGTGTCGATTGGAAAGTCGAACTGGCTTTGTTGGAAATAAAAAATTTCACTGCCGGGAAACTCCAATTCACCAACAATGTCGGAAAGCGTCAGGTACGTCACGTAACTACTATCCAGTCCGTGGGTGATCTTGATCGAGCGTTGGTGCTGCTCAATCAGTGAGCGTGTTGGCTTGATCAGGTCATATCGCTTGAGAATTGTGTCGCGCTTGGACTTCTTGCGGGGCAAGTGGTATTCATAGTCGTCGTAATCTTGCCCCGTCATGCCGTATAAGTGCTCCAACAAGTAGCCGAAGTCGTTCTTATCGAGCGGACGAACTTTGAACCGGCGACCAATTTTTTCGGCAAGGAACTTAGCGGACTTGGCGTAACGTTCCACCTCCGCATTGTTCATGGTGAAGAAGTCACCAGCAAACGTTGTGTTGAACTCGGCGAAGAAGTCCCGAATACCCAAGGACATATCCTTGAAGATGGACTTGGCGGTAACCTCAGCGTCGTTCAGCAACAGCTTAAAGCCGATGAAGAAGCGGTAGTCCACTTGGTTGTCACCGACGTTTTCGGTCAATGCTTCCGCTTGGCCGTCGATGTGCTGGAAGGCGATGTCTTTCAGCGACCCCTTGACCAACTTCTTCGAGCGGTCGAGAGTGTCCCGAACACTGGCTTCGGTGGCGAGCTGCAATAAATGGAGCTTGCCATCACGATTCTGGGAGATTAGTTGGCGGAAGTTCTCATGGACTTGTTGCTTCTGTTCGGGACTTAGAAACGAGTAGTTGTACGGAATCAGTTCAAAATAGGCGTAGCACTCGCCGTCAGTGTTCCAGACGAGATTGTCTTCGATATACTTAATCGGAAATTTCATTGTGGTACCTCCAGACGTAGGTCACAGCAGCGGTTTGTTTCTCTTTCTGCGACTTCACAGGTTTACCAGCATAGGTGAGCTTCGGGGTAATGGCATAGTTGATCACCGACCGCAAGAATCCCATTGGCTTCTTGTTGTCGAAGGTCTTTTGGCTCATGAACCACGTTAGCCCGGCCGGAATGCCAACATACTTGAGAAACGCGCCGTCAATGGATGATAGTGGCGGCAAGTCGCCCAGCAACATGACCGCAAACAGACTGACGATGAACCACGTCATTTGCGTAAATGTGATCGGGAACGGTAGTTGCAGGTCATTGATGGCGTACAACACCTTTTCGACCGACCAGATGCTGGTGTAGGATCTGACTTTCTTCATGTGATCTCCTTTCATGGTGAGATAAAAAGGCTGACGTCTTTTGCAGCGCCAGCCCAGAGAGTTAGTCTAATAATTGGTAGATGCCATGAGGTGTTTCAACGAAACCTCCTTCAATTTCGAGGTCACGACCGACCTTGGCATAGTCGATATAGTTTTCAACTTGTGGCGGAATGTCGCCGAACCAGCCTTCGTCAGCCAGTTCTTCGGCCAACTCAGTCATGTTCGCAACGTGATAACAGGCAATGTCATCCTTGTGTGCGGCGAGTTCGATCACGTTGTCGTACCATTCGCCAATAAGCTCTTTGATAGCTGGGTAAATCTCGGTGCCTTTCAACGCTTCGACGGCTGCGGCAGCTTCGTTGATCTCGCCAATCGTTGAATACTCACTAAAGACAACGGGGCCTTCGTAGTCCTGAACCATGTATTCTTCGTACTGGTCATTCAGTCCTAATTTTTCTGCGAGTTCTTCGTTGTTGATTGGTGGCGTGAACCATGCGCCGACAATCTCGCCCTCGTTATACTTGCCAAGATTGGCAATAAAGACTTTGATGTCGTCCATCGGCTAGGCTCCCATGACGCGGTTGAACAGATTCAACAGTACGTCCTTGACCCCAGCAGTGTTGAACACCAGCCCCACGGCGATAATCGCAATGACCAGAAAACCGATGAGCTTAGAGAATTCTCGCTTGAAGCCAAGGTAAACACCGATAATGGCAATCGCCATCAGCACCAAGCTCTGGGCGTTGGAGGTGAACCAGTTAAACAAGTTTTGTCCGAAATTCATAATAATCATCCTTTGATTTTTAGTTTTGTGACCGGGGCTCCCTTCGAGATTACCGCTGTTTTGGCGCGGTCAGGGGCGACCGGCTCATGAGTGACGAATCAGAATAGTTCAGTTTGGGTTGCGTGGTGGTGCTTGATGCGGTCAAGGGCGCGCCGCCAGTATTCTTCGCTAATTTCATAGCCGATGAAATGGCGGTCAGTGTCCATTGTGGCAATCGCGGTGGTGCCAGACCCCATACAATTATCCAGAACGATTTCGCCCGGCTGGGTGTAAGTCTTGATGAGGTAGGCAAAAAGATCGACGGGCTTTTGTGTCGGGTGCCAGCCGGTGGGATCAGACTTGTAGTTGAGTACGTCAGACGGGTAGTTAGTCCACTCTTGCGTGTACGTGTCGGGCGCATTCCGCGGGTGTAACTGATTTGAGTTCTCGTACTTACGCGAGTTGACGGTTCTGTTATAGGGGAGCAGCCCTTGGGGGAAGTAGTTCATGCCTTTGGTATCAGGAGAGTTGCCAAAATTGGCCGTGCCCGCTTTTGAGAAGACGAGAATCTCCTCGAACCGGGATAGCGGGCGGTTCTTAGCATTGACGAAGTTGGTGACGGTATTCTTGATCCAGACCCACTTGTAGCGATACAAGGCTCGGTTTGATTGCACTAAGTCCGCAGAAAACCGTTCAGTTGCGGTTAGCACAATCGCGCCTTGGGGTTTGATGAGCCGTTCGTATTGACCCCAGAGGTATTCAAACGGGATCACCTTGTCCCAAGCGTTGGCTGTGGTGCCATACGGCAAGTCGCACAGGATCATGTCGATGGAGGATGTCGGTAAGTCCGCCATGCCTTCCAGACACTCGCGATTGTAGATGACGTCTAGTTTGATTGCGGTGATACTCCTTTAGTTGAATTTGTGACCATCACTCCTTTTTGAATTGCGATTGTTTTGTCACGGTCAATCGCGACCGAGTTGGTTAATCGAAAAATAGGTCTTCCACCGGTGTAGCGAAGACCGGCCAGCATGAATCTTCGGCTGTCTGATAAAGCAGTCGGCGTAACTCGCCGTAGTTTAAGGCACGTCCATCGCGGCCAATTAGCGCCGCCGGGTGTTCTTGTTGCTGGTGCCGCAAAGCGATATAGTCTTGTGCCGTGAAGCCAAAACTATTCATGTCACAGATGCGCCGGTACTTCTTGTGTTCGACGACACCGACTAGTGCTGCCTTGTAGACGTACACGTTCAGCACACAGTCCTTGAATGCTTTACCGCGCAGCGGGTGGGAAGCCAGCACGTCATTGACCAAACATGTCACCTCCTAGCTCTTCGCTACCAACAGTCTGTTGTTCAATCAGCTTGAGGTGTTTGTCGGTCAGCTCGGCGTCCTTGATCATGAGCTGCAAGTCAGTGGTGCCAAAGTAGTTGTCGATTTCTTTGATGACTTTGAGCGTTGGCATGACTTGCTTTTGGAGCCACGCCTTGGTCTTGTTCAGGTCAAAGGGCTGGGGATCGGTGGTTAAGCGAATCGGCTGGCGTCCTTTGCCAAGGAAGTATGCCCAACGTTCGTTGACCGGCCACTTCAAGCGGCTTTTGTCCGGGACTTCATCCACGAAGCGCATATAGCGGGTGATGATACCAAACGCAACCTTTTCAGCGTCACGGGTTATCAGCATGTTCTCAATCGCCTTAATTGCCCGCTCGTTTTTCAAACGAATCTCAAATCGGTTGATGATTGGGGTATCGGCAATCGAGATGCCGCGCTTGGCCGCTTGTTCAGCAGCCTTTTCGTAGATGCAGAAATACACGTCGCTTTTCATCGTGCCGACGTACAGCGTATTGCCTCGGCCAACCTCGTCGAGATCCACGAGCTTTCCTGATTGCAGCCCTTGGAACGATCGCATGACGGAGATGCACTCGTTGTTCAGACACTTATCGACCAGTTCGGGGATATTCAGCAGGCCAACCATGTCGTTAATCGCAATATCAACTCGTTTGAAAATGCCACCAGCTTCATCGACCCGTAAGAAGTAGTCGTACCAGTTCTCACCGTGGCTAAGCAGAATCCCCTCAAACTCGCGGCACCCTTGGCCTTTCATCTCAACCAATGTGCCGAGGTTGGAGCCGACCGGTGCCACCATGACCTGAATGTTGGAGAAGATATACATAGCCGAATAGCCGTAGAAGCCATGTTCCTCAAATATCAGGTGTTCCGGGGTCAGACCGAGAATCTTGGTGATCACAGTCTTGGCGTCATGTGTCGGGAACCGTACACGCATGTAGTCAAACATTAGCGTTAGTTCTGGTTCATCGTTCCAGTTCTTGAGCAGCCGGTCGATTTCCATTTGCAGCGATGCACTAGGGCTAGTCCGGCCACTTTCAATTTGGCTAAAATGATGCGAGGTAACGCCTAACCGGCGGGCAACCTGTACTTGGGTCAGTCCCAGTTTTTTTCGGCGGGATCTAACCGCGTCTGTCCATTCTTCCATGTCCGAATGGCTCACTCCTTTCTTGATAAATAAAAATTGTGGATTGGCGGTGCCATCCACAATTTGCTAATTTTCGTATGAACGCCGTCATGTCAACATTTCGACCCCGTGTTCAGGCACAGACGTTGTATTTAATACCCCCCTGTTAGAGTACTGGGGGTAAGCGGTCGGCTGACGCCGACCGCTGCCACTCACGCTTGCGGCTTTCGCGCTGCACGCCGCGCGTGGCGGCAGGGTGCAGCCTTGCTGAACAGATTGGGTAGTCATTGACTTGCTCCTTTCAAAGGTTTTGTTTTGGTGCCGACATGCAGCCGATTAGTAATGGTGCGCCCAGTCATGGTAAGTGAGAACCATGCCGTCGCCAGAAATATCAGCCGTGAACCAGAAATACACGGATTTGCCCGATACGGTGCGATCAGCGGTCAATTCTAGCCAGTGATCGCCGTCTTCCCAGGGTTCAATGTAGTCGCAAAGCTCCATTAAGGCGTCTTCGGCATCACTCATTGTCCCGGCTTTGATTGTATTGGCGTAGTCTTCTGTAAACTGCATCTTGTTTCTAAACTGTGGTGTAATCATTCTTCATCACCTTCATCTGCGACGTTGGTGTACGTCATGGTCAAGCCACCGTCGTCGCCAGTGGTGACATTGAACCAAAACGCTTCGGAAAACGATCAGCCGTCAGTCCACCAGGAGCGCCATCCAGATTCGTGAGTCTGGGTACTCGTGGGCGTGCATTGCCATCCATTCAAGTTGATCTTCCGCGTCCTCAGCAGATTGGAAAGGCACGTTCTCGTGAAAGTCGTTGAGGAATTGCGCGCGGTTTTCGATTTTGACATCAGTGCTCATTTGGCACCTCCTATTCTATTGGGGTTGCAGGAACGGTATTAGCTGCGGCACCGATTTCGGTGAGAAAATCATAGCCGCGTGGTACTAGTGGTGTGTAAAATTCAGAGATGACGCTGCCGCCGGTGTTCACATAGCCGCGTCCCTTGATTGGCTTTTGAAAAAAGTCTTTGTTGGTTTCGCCGAACATCATGGAATAGCCCAACTCACTCATGCGCCCAAGCGCAACGCGGAACATGAACTGATCTCTGATCCCGTCGCCGAGATATTTGGCGTCAGGGCGTTGGCAGGCCAACACGAGGAAGAAGCCAGCTTGACGGCCAAGCATGACGATCTGTTTGAGCTTGGACATGACTTGCATGGCATCGCGTCCCAAGGCGTCCATAAAAGCAACATATTCGTCAAAAATCAAGAAGTGAGCTGGTAAGCCAAGATAGGCGTAATTCTCACCCGTCTTGTAGCCGGGCATTTGCTTCATCTCATCATTGCGGCGCATCATTTCTTGGTAGAAGGCTTCTACTGCGCCAAGCATGGCTTCCTTCTTGGAATAGACTCCTGTCATCACGTCAGCCAAATCGGCGAGGTCAGCGTTTTTCGGGTCAAGAATGGTGAGCTGGGCACCGTCTTTCAGCAACGCTTCAATTAGCGTCAAAATAAAGTAGGTCTTACCACCGCCCGTACCACCAGCAATCAGCATGTGGGGCAGCGCATCATAGTGCCAAGCCACCGTTTCCATGAGCTGCATGGAGCCATGTTCACAGGTCACGTCAGCAATGGTGATACGCTTGCCGATTGTGTCGTAAAGCAAGGTGTACTCGACATAAGAATCGTGCAGGATCTTGTCTACCAGCTCACAGTAAAGACCAGCTTCTAGCTTCTTTTCCAAGTGAAGGAGCTGATCTTGATAGGAAGACATGACGATTTCAACGGAAACGTGGATCAGCCCGTCCTTGAGCCGATAGTAGATTTTGGGAAAGTGCGAGATTTTCTCTTTGGTACGCGTTGAACCTAAGTCTTTGAAGAAACTCTCACTGTTCGACTGTTCAGTTTGGTACCACTTGTTCTCCATGATCATGCGGGCGAGTTTTTGGCGGTGTTCCATCTGCTTGTAGGAATCCGCAAACCAAGTTCGATATGCCCACAAGCCAGCACCAAATAGTAGCGCTGTGCATAAACTATTAATAATCAGCGGCAGCCATGACCAAGGCAAGACCGCCACGTTCGGCCAACTAAAGAATTTCCAGTTGATTTGTCTTAGCAGCGGCCAATAGGCAATGGCAGCGCCAGTTACCCACAAGCCAACCATAACGGTCATGGCCGTGTTATAGAGTAGGTTGCGTTGACGCGGATAGACCCGTGTACCGCGATACGTGAATTTCATTCGTCAATATTTACGCCGTCGTAGCCAATTACGAGGCCAAGTGGGCTACTTGAAACGTTGAAACTAAAGCGTGCTCCTTGAAGGTAGGCTTCGGGTTTCGCACACTGCTCGCTGGCTAAAATCAAATCACAAGCATTCATGCCAGCTTGAATCGCGTGATTAGCTGCGTCGATTAAGTTGATGATGACGTCACCAGTGGATGATGCTCCGTTGTCAAAGTCAGCGATGTGTTCGTAGTGAAGTTGAAAGTCGTCCAAGTTGACGAGGGTTACTTGATCATTCATAGAAATTCTCCTTTGGGCGTTACTTGACGCCAATGTATTTGATAGCGGGTTGTCGGTCTTCGGTGTCGATATTAAAGCTGAATTCTTTGGATTCGTGATCGCGGGTACATTCGCCGTCTACCCAGATGGAAAACGGTTCGCCACCAGTTGCCTGTTCGGCAGCCATTAGCACCATGTCAATCAAAGCGTCCGGGCTAGGATCATGGAAATCAGGGTCAACTAGCGCGGGATAGTCTTCCAAGAATCCGTCGATATTCATTGCGGACATTTTCGAGCTCCTTTCATTTGTGATAATACGAAATTCAATCCACACCCATATAAATCACGGTGTCTTCAAGCAAGTTGAAAATGAATTCCTTTGGTTCGTCATCAATCATGTTGGCATCAACCCAGATAATGAATTGACCGTCCATTGCCTGTGCTGCGGCATCAGCGACCAATTCCCGTAAAAAATCAGCGCTTGGGAGAACGCCATCCGTTCTGACAAGTCTGATGTAGTCTTCGATGAATTCGGTGATTTCAAAATTTTGTGGTTGAATCAATCTCACATCCTTATTCATCGCTGAAGCCCAGATACGAGAGCCGTAAGCCATCTTCACCCTCGTATGAAGTGAACGAGAACAGCTTATTCGTGCCGTCGTTGGTCTGTTCGCTGTCGAAATGCAGGTGTTGGTAGGATTCAGGGCTTTCTTCCATGAGTTCCATCATGTCTTGCAGGATCTCGTCGGGGTCAAGGCGGTAGTCGTTGTCGATTTCTTCGTTATAGTCGTCGATGAACACTTCACGACCAACTACGGTCAATGTGGAAGTCATCATCAGGGATCAACTCCTTTCGTTAGTGGTAAGCAACCGCCACAGTGGGCGGCGCGCGCGAGGAGTGGAGCAATGAGCAGCTATTTCTTGTCATTGGTGTTTGGCTTCTCCTGCGGCTTGACCGGTGCGGTGACAATCACGAGATCCTTGGCTTTCATGTACCACGAAGTTTCAACGCGGTTGAAGTTCGCGTTTGCCACGGTGTCGATCACTGGGTCCACCAAAGTAACAATCTGGTTGTACTTGAAGTCTTTGATTCCAGCTTCGGCCGGAATGGAAACCTGAATCATCATTCCCTGTTTCATGGACTTCAAGTCATAGGTGCGTTCCTTCACGTCGTCAGTACGATTGCCGTCTTCGTCTTGCACGAAGCGTTCGCGGCGCTGGCCGGAGAATTTCAAGACGCCAAAGGTTTCTTCTAAGTCGATAACGATGCCTTCTGCTAATCGCATGTGAGTTCCTCTTTTCTTTATTTGACTGGGACAATATCGTCGGCATTGCAGATATAGCGCACAAAGGCTTGTTCACCAATCCGGTAGCCAATGGTCGCAATGCGCGGTTTGATGATGGTGACTGGCGCATCAACTTCAATGCTTTCGGCCTTGTCACCTTTCTTCGCTGGAATGGTGATCTCGATGTTGTCGGTACGCTGCAAGTCGGAGAACAAGTCGTAAATGCGAGAGACAACCTTGCGATTGTCGCGATCACCTTCTGACAGTTCGCGCTTGAGCGAACCGAAATACAGGTGGCCGAACGTCTTTTCAATGTTTGGTGCAACAAATTTGAGTTCCATGTTGTGCCTTCCTTTCGTATTCAAAAAGCCGGGTAGTGGGGCTACTCGACTGTGGCTTGGTGATAGTATTCGGTTAATTGTTGAAGTAGATAATCGTAAAATGATTTGGAGATTGGGTGAACGGTGCGGCCATCCGCGTATCGTGGGAACTGGATATACCAGCGATACTGACCTTCGATAAGTTTCACGTTTTTCAAGATGAGTACATGATCCAGTACGATGTCGCCTTGGAGCAGCAAGTCGCCATCGGGATCGGGGTACATGTCAATAGAAGAAATGCGCATGTTACTTACCGTCTTTCTTCTTGGCACCACCGATTACAACCGTTGCAGCGAGGACGCCGAGCAGCAGTACCATACCGATGACGATGAGCCAGCCAGACGTCGCGTTACCGGTTTGCGGGAGGCCAGGCTTAGGTGTCTGCTTGTCGGTCATGACGGCCTTCACGATTTCACCGTTCTTAGTGATTTCGAATGGCACGAGGGCTTCGCTAATTTCGTAGCCCTTTGGTGCATCGTATTCTTGGAAGCTGTACTTGCCAGCAGGCAGATTGCCAAAGGAGAAGACCCCGTTCTTGTCAGTGCGACCAGATACAACCGTCTTGCCGTTTTCGTCCAGAATGCGGATGCTGGTGTTTTGCAGCCGCTTCCCAGTAGAAACGTCGGTCTTGGTCAGTTCGCCCGTGTCCTTGATCAACTCGTTGGTCAGTTCAAAGGCGATAGTTGGTTTCTTGGTATCAGCTTTTGTCTCGCCAATCTGCTTATCCTTGCTATCAAAGACCGTTACGCCGTCTTTTGTAGACACGAGCTTGAGGGTTTCCTTAGAGAGCACAAGGTTGGTGGCAGAAGGCTTGGATTCTCGGAGATAGAAGGTGCCGACTGGTAGGTGCTTGATGGAACCGATGGAATCCTTACCAACCGTGATGGTCTGAATGACCTTTTTATCAGCGTCGAGCAGTTCAAAAATCGCACCAGCAGCGTTACCGGTTATCGCGTAGGAGTAGCCTTTACCCGAAACCAGCGTGGCAACTTCATTGATCTTCTTGAATGACAGTTCGTTTTCATGGAGCTTGTTGTTGATCACCTTGCTGTCATTGAGGTCGATGTGTTTGATCTTCTCGTTATCGGTGGTGTGGAAGTGAAAGCCGTACATCGTGGTGTTTAAGTCGTGCTTCTCACCAGCATCAAGTTCCTTGACGTAGTAGTAGCCTTCTGGCAACTGGATCGCGCCAAATTCAGCCTTCCCGTCTTTGACCGTCGTGGTGGCGACGAGCGATTCAGATGGAATTACAGTATCGCCGATCGTGGTTTCGCCTTGCGTGAATAAGCCGAAGACTTGACCGTTCGCCGCGACGTTCTTGATTTCAGGGAGATTGTCCTTCCAGCCCGAGATGCTTTCTTCCTGCTTATTGAGCGTGATGTCGAGTTGCTGGAAGTCGTTCTTGGCTTCAAGTGAGGTGGCGGTTACCGTCACTGCTTGCCCGGCATACTTGAGGTCAAAAGCAATTGGATCAGGGTTCATGATGAACCCGGTTGGCGCAGAGATTTCAGTTGCAGTGTACTTGCCAAGGTACAGCTCCGGGGTCTGAATCTGCCCTTGAGCGTCAGTGGTGCCAGTAGCAACCACGTCACCCTTGTGTGCGCGAGTTGTTCCGTCAGCCGTTGTGAAGTCTTCGGCAGCACGAAATTCAAATTCGGCACCCGCTAAGGCGGTGTAGTCGTACTTGAACTTGTACTGGTCACCGTATTCAGTTTCAACCTTTTCGACGGCGACTGGAGTAGCCCCGGTCTTGGTCAAGGTGGCGACACCCTTTTGGGAGAGGTCAACGAATTTGATGACCACGATGCCGTCCTTATGGCTGCCGTCGATGGTGAACTTGGCTGGTTCCTTAGCCAGTACATAGCCTTCTGGAGCTTGAACTTCTTCGAGTTGGTACTTGCCGTAGCCGAGCGCTTCGGAGGTAACTCGCCGGAGTTGTCGGTCGCGAGCTTATCAGTCGTACCGGTCTTGCCGGCAGTTGGCTGGACTTTATACTTGTTGGTTTGAAGGTTCTTAATCCGGAAGATTGCACCAGCGCGCAGCACGGTCTTACCAGTTTCGGTATCGACTTTGACTACACGCAGTTTTTCTTCGATCACCTTGTTTTCAATAGTGTAATGCTGGGACTTTTGGGTGCCGTCAACAACGACTGTGAATGGCTTGATCCCGTTGTAGCCTGTTGGGGTCTTGGTTTCAGTGACGGTGTAGGTGTCGTAAGGCAGATCCGTGAACTTTACGTAGCCTTGGGTATCGGTGAGACCGGTACGAACAACCTTACCGGTAGTCTTGCTGGTTACAGTGAACTGGGTGTCCTTGAGCATGACCGGCTTAGTGCCTTTACCTTGAGTTGACCAGTCGTAGTTCCCGTACTTGATCAGGTCGAGGTCACCAGTAATGACTTGTTCCTTGACCGTTGTGGTAGCAGTTGCAGTCGTGACGTTTTGACCAGCGTAAGCCAGCTTAAAAGTGTACTTTTGTGGATCAAGCATGTAGCCAATCGGCGACTTCACTTCTTGCCAGTAGTAATCGTCCAGTTCCAAACCGGAAACGGACGCTGAATTATTGGCAGTCGTCACTGACTTAACGAGCTTGTCATCGGCTGCGCGGTAGAGTTCGTAGACAGCGCCGTTAAGGCTGGCAGCGCCTTGTGGCTGCTTACCGGTAACGGCATCAACTTTTTCGATGGTGGCAGTACCACGTTGTTCTTGATCGGCCGTATCGACGTGAGCAGTAGTGACCGCGACAGTTTGCCCAGCATACTTCAATTCAAATGGCAGCTTAGTCGTATTCAGAACGTAGCCAGCAGGAGCTTTTTCTTCCAGTGCGTAGTAGCTACCGAGCTTGAGGTTCTGCAAGATTCCCTTGCCGTTGCCGTCAGTGGTAATCGCGCCAACTCGTGTACCGGTGCTGGTGTAGATCCCATAGACAGCATCGTTCAATGAGTAGTAGGCATTAAACATGTCGCTGCCAAACTCTTTACCAATCTTGGCGAGGGTCACGTTTCCTAGCTGCTCCTTGTTGCCGAGAACAACTTCAACGGTCTTCCCGGGTTCGATGGTGATTTCTTTGAGTTCGCCCTTATTGACGTAGCCGTTAGGAGCAGTGACCTCGCTGATCTTGATTTTGGTACCTGCTTTGATTCCGTTCAAAGCGGCATAGCCGTCAGTGCCAGTCGTGACTTCCTTGGTGGTGCCATTGTATTCAAACTTGAGCTTGGCACCAGGAAGTGCTCGGTTGGTGTCGGCATCAACTTTCCTGGCCTTCACATTGCCGTTCAAGTTGACCTTGATTGGCAGGCTAAATTCGCCGTTGTTGGAGAGCTTGAAGTTGACGAGCTTTTGTTGTGAGCCTTTCGTGTAGACAAAAGAGGTACCCACGTCAGCGGCTTTCGCAATCGCGTAAGCCACCTTGCCGGATTCCTTCGACTGGGCAGTGGCCGTCAGCGTGAGCTTGTTGCCGGACTTGGTAATCTTGAGGTTCGCGGTGTTTGCCGTTTGCTGGGCGAAAGCCGCAAGCCGTCCGTTGGTGTCAGTCAAGGTGATTGAATCGCCAACTGCGAGGGTGATTTGCTTGCCGTTGAAAGATGGCTTGCAATCATGCGCGGCGACCTTATCGAGAATCGCTTTCTTTTCAGATTGATAGGTCTTGTTCGGTGTGGTGAGCAACGAATCGCCGAGCGTTTCCCAAATAATCATCTGGGTCACGGCGTAGTTGCGGTTGGTTGGGTTCTGGTAGTAACCATAGTAAGCAATCTTGGCTAGCTGGTCTTTCTTACTGTCGGAGTAGGTGCTGGGGTTGTAACCGGAGCCGCTCATGTCGAGATCGACCCCGTGCTCCACACAGAAGGCAACTTTGCCGTCCACCTTTTTCATCCACATACCTTCGTCTGTCCAATGTAGGCCATTGAATAAATGCAGGTGCCAGGTGTTGCGCCAGTCTGCCACCTTAGTATTGTTCATGCTGGCAGCAAGCGCCATTGAGACCGGGATAAAGAGCTGGACGAACAACGATACCAATGCGACAATCACAGCGGATCGTCTGGCTGTTTTCATCATAGTTGTTAGTCTCCATTCATTGAAAATTGTGTATGAAAAAAGCAAATGAAATGTCGAAATGACTTCATTTGCTTCTATATATACGAGTAGCAATCAATGGTGACCTTTATTTACTGGTGTTATGCCTGTGTGCTTAGGAGTTTGTCAGCTAGAGGGTCTTACGCCACATTTTTCGTGTACGAGAATTTGTACGCATTCACTGCAACTTGTTGAGAAAATTTGAAAGTTGACGCTGACAATAAACTTCGTGAAGCCTTATTCCATATGACTTTTTGAGAACTTTTGAGAAAAAGTCGTATAAAGTATGGTTTGGACAAGAAATAAACCAAAAACAGCCAATAGGGCTGTTTTTTTGTAGTTAAAACTTATGAATATATAAGTGGATTTATAAAATGAACAGAATTGTTGTTGAAAATGGAACCACCTAAGAGTTAGTGAATTGCTATACTTAGGTCAATAAGGCAGATGTATTTCAGCCTTAAGCTTACACATTAACTTACACTCCCAAAAAAGTTCCCCCAAACTTTTCCACCCTCGTGGTGGTTTTTTTGTTGAACAAGAAAAGATATCTTTAGTTGCGTTGTGCCTTTTCTCACGTTTCAGAGGCTATCAGCGCTTTGTCATTATCTGCACGATCATCAGTTTGACGCATCACAAGCGACCAAAAAGGCAGCCGCAATCCGGCTGCCTTTTGACATCAAAAATCATTTCGCTTTTGGCATCACATTATCAATCAAATCTTCTACCTCTGGGCCGGACAGAATTTGTTGTTCAAGCTTAAGGTTTTGGACCACTTTACCATCACGAATGATAATGAGGTAGGAATCCTTGTAACCATCATTTAAATAAACGAAGGTAATCCCTGACTCAACGATGACCTGTGCTGATGCAGCACCACCCATAATCGGGTCAGCGCTGGCATCACTGTAAAAGCTGATGGTCCGTTCTGGATCAGGATCATTCAACAGGGTGAGCTCAAATTCTAACTTGGTTGCTGTGTGCTCAGTGTCAAAATTTGCGTCATGTGTGAGATCATTGACATAATAGGGAAAGTCAAAAGCTTTAGCGACATCTTTCACGACAAATTGACTCATGGTGACGAGTTGATCTTCAGGTAATGTTTTGATCGGCACAGATAACACCTCCTATCTTTGAGTCTACACCAAGCGCTTACAAAGAGGTAGTAAATGACTTGCCGCGTCATGTTACATTAAAGAAAAGGGGCAAAAACAATGACAAAACGATCTAACTTTTTATACTGGCTGAATGTCGGTGGCGACCTGCTTTACTTATTGATTGTTGGTGGCCTTTATATCAGCGGCCACTCGTTATTTCACGGTCAGATGATGTTATTGGCGCAGGTTGCGTCCGGTATATTGATTGTCAGCTTACCGCGATTGATGGAGCGGTGGTGGCATTTTAGATTTCCACCGGTTTTAATTTACTTATTCGAGATCTTTATTCTTTTAAGCGTTTTACTGGGGACAGGATTGCAATGCTACAGTGTGCCTTATTGGGATAAGTTTGAACATTTATTCAGTGCCGCGATGCTCGCCGGTTTAGGATTTGCTATTTTTGCGGCATTGACCCCGCAAAAACGGTTGACATCAACAAGCCCGTTGTTGATGGCCTTGTTTGCACTAGCTTTTGGCACCACCATCGGCGTGCTCTGGGAATTTTATGAGTTCACCTTTGATGGGTTGTTAGGATTGAATATGCAGCGGTACATGGCGACTGGCGGCGAGCTACTGCGTGGCCGGGCGGCATTAATGGACACGATGGGTGATTTGTTTATGGACTTCTTTGGTTCGTTGGGACTTGCTTTGTTTGGTTATTTTGGAATCAAACGGGATCTACGTTGGTTGGACACCTTCGCATTCCAACCTGACCATAAGTCGGTTAACCATTAGCCGAATACATGCTGCAGTGTCAGCGTGTCGTTGGGTGTGAGGAAGTTGGGTTGGTAACGGGTGAGAAAATGAAATTCTTCCATCCCGACTTGCCGCTTAGCTTCCTCTTTTGATTGGGCGAGCCATCGCAGCCATGGGCCAATTGCTTGGCCGGCCATGAATTCGCGCGCGTAATCAAACAGCGCTGGCCATTCAGCCGCTGTCGCGATGACGGCCATATGTCCAAAAATCTGCGGATCGACTGAAATTTCTGGCAACTTTGCTTCATGAGGCTGCAATTGCTTCATGAAAGCTGGCAAATCCATCGCCACTGTCAGCCACTGGTCGACTTCGGTATCAATATAGCGAATCTGGCGTGGCTCCTGCTGGAGATCGAAGCCAAAATATTGGTGCCCGGTTTTGGCAAATGGCAAAAAATGTGCTGGCAAATCGCTTGAAGTCATGGCTGGGCCAACAGTTGCAAAGGCGTGGATACCCACGCCGTCAATGGCATCACTCGTCGGCTCCTTAGTCGGAAGCCACCAATTCATCGGTAAAATACCTGTTTGAATGAGCTTAAAATAAGCAGGCGGAATGGCTGCTGTTTTTGGAATCGTTGGCAAATCAGGACGAGGGATAAGATTAGGCCATGGTTGTAACATCATAGGTCACCCTTTCTTAGATAGAATGAGGAGAGCTAGCGCAGAAACCGGGTTGACTTACGCTCTGATTGAAACGCGTTCGCTGGCGCAGAAACCTGCGTGTAAGGACCTTGGTCGCAATGGCTAAAGCCCGGCCATCACGACCAAGGCCACTTGCACTCCGGTTTCTAACCGCGCCAACTCACGCTCTGACTGAAACGCGTTCGCCAACCCAGAAACCTGCACATAAGGACCTTGAACGCAATGGCCAAGGCCCAGCCATCACGTTCAAGGCCGCTTATGCTCCGGTTTCTAAGCGGGTTGGCTCACGCTCTTAATCTTAACGCATGCCATGCCGTGAAAGTCGTATAATTAAGTCGGGAGTATTGAAGGGGTTTTAAACGTGCGAAATGCGATGATTTATGTTCGCCATGAACCGTTGGCGCATTTGTTTTTGACATATGGCATTTCAGCAAGTGATTTGCTGAGCGACCATCTAAAAGTACCGAAGCATCTGTTATTGCTGCCCCCTGTGGATGAGCAGGAACAGATAGATCCGCATACTTGGTTCAATATTATCGACGGCGCGGATCAGGTTCAGGACTTTTTGCGGAGTAAAGCGGGTCAGACGCGTTGCTGGCTAGATTATTCAAGCCCGCGATTTTTGCAGGAACTCACGCCTAACGAGATTGCGGAACTGCTATACTTAGGACATGCCAAAACGCATTTAAGTTCGCCATTTTACTACAAATTGCAAAACGAGTTGGTTTACCTGCCATTGCGAAACGGTATGGTGAATATGTATCTGCGTAACGAATCTTTATTTGCGACCTTCTTAGCAAACGCCATTAACAAGTATATGCGGCGAATTGCTAATGAGGAACCATTCTGGTTACGCTTACGGCAACAGCACTTTTCTCGCGTGTCACATGCCGTCTATACACAGTTTTTACCATTATTGGAGGATGGCGTGGTATTTGATTTCCGGAACGTCCGGTTTTCTCGTGAAAAAATCAGTGTGCCACTTTTGGCACCGAAAGCTCGGTTCGTTCCTGATGGTATCTTGACGGATACAGATGTCCGGCGATTGGGAATGCTTGTTTTGATGCGGCAAAAGAATCAGTGGATGATGATTGATGATGCTGCATCTGCCGATCATCGCCAATAATGGACTGTTTTAACCTGTTCTTAAACAGGATGAAGTTGAAGAATTGGAGTCGAATTAATTATGAAGATGACATTGGCAGAGATTGCGCGAGTTGTGAAAGCTCAACCGCTCTCTGAAGCAGACGGGTCGCATGTGGTGACCGGACTGGCTTTTGATTCACGCAAATTGAAGCCGGGTATGCTGTTTGTGCCGTTACGCGGTGAACGTGATGGTCACGAATTTATTCCGGCGGCTGCTACGGCTGGCGCAGTGGCAACATTTGTTGCAGCTGATCATTTACCTGTCACCACCAAGCTGATTACGCTGGTGGTGCCGGATCCGTTGAAAGCGATGCAACAATTGGCACAATATTATCTGTTGATGAAAGTGAATCCCAAAGTGGTGGCGATCACCGGCAGCAATGGCAAAACGACAACGAAGGACATGACCGCTGCGATCTTGGCCACACAATATCACGTCGTTAAAACCCCTGATAACTATAATAATGAAATCGGCGTGCCAATGACTATTCTCAGCATGGAACCCAATACCGAAGTCTTGGTTCTTGAGATGGGGATGGATCGGCCAGGGCAATTACATGCACTGTCAACCTTAGCTGAACCGGATGTGGCCGTGATTACGATGATCGGGGAAGCACATATTGAATTTTTCAAGACCCGAGATAAAATTGCCGATGCCAAAATGGAAATCACTGATGGCCTAAAGGATGATGGTACGTTTATTTTTAATGGTGACGAACCATTGTTGCAGGAACGGGCGAAGAAGATCACGCAGGAGCGCGAAACTTTTGGCTTGCATCCTGAAAATACGATATTTGCCCATTCAATCAGCGGGCATCGTAACCACACTGAGTTCACAGTTGAAGCTTGGCCTGATCTGACGTTCTCGATTCCGATTATGGGTGAATATAATGTTGTCAATGCGTTAGCAGCCCTGTTAGTTGGCCGCAAATTCCATGTCAAACCCGAAATCATGCAAAAGGCATTGGCTCATTTTCAGGTGACGGCTAACCGGACACAGTGGTTGATCGGGGATGTGGGTGAACAGATTCTAAGCGATGTTTATAACGCCAACCCGACCGCGATGAAAGCCGTCATCCATGATTTTAGCGAATTTACGGCAACTGGCCGTCACATTGCAGTGCTAGGGGACATGCTGGAGCTTGGTGAACAAAGTCCCGCGTTGCATGCAGGTCTGGCAGAGGCACTCGATCCTAAGGAAGTGCAGGTTGTTTATCTATATGGTAGCGATATGAAAGCACTTGCCGATGCATTGGCAGCAAAATATCCAGCCGATCAGTTGCACTATTATCCGCTTGATGACAAGGAACAGATGACGCGCGACTTACAAAACGATGTTAACCATGACGATATGGTTTTGTTGAAAGCGAGTCACGGATTGCATCTGGAAACCGTTTTGTCAGCTTTGGTCGCTGGTGGTCGTGCTTAATACTAGCGTTGTAAGCATAAAAGCCGTTCCATGAAAATGAAACGGCTTTTAGCGTGTTTTGACGGTTTTTATTCTTTTAAAAATGTCAGTTTAGGCTTAAATAAGCACGTGTTGACTGAAGCTTTTGGTGATTATGCAAGACTTGGCCGAATCTCGGCACTTGTTTTTTTATAGTGAGCATGATACTATTGTTCGGATATGTTTTTTTGTCATTTACTGAAAATGCACGTGATGCCCGCGGATTCCTTTGAAAACACGCTTGGGTAAACGCGTGCAGGAATTCTCAAGGAGGAACTCATTTGAAGTTTAAAGAACTAGGTTTGGATCATGATCTCTTAAAGGCAATCGCCCAGTCAGGTTTTGAGGAAGCGACGCCGATTCAAGCGGAGACGATCCCACTGGTTCTGGCAGGCAAAGATGTGATCGGTCAAGCACAGACCGGTACCGGGAAAACGGCAGCGTTTGGCTTGCCGATCCTGCAAAACATCGATAAGGCTGACCGGAGTATCCAAGCATTGGTCATTTCCCCAACTCGGGAATTGGCGATTCAGACCCAAGAAGAACTTTATCGTTTAGGCCAAGATAAGAAAATCAAGGTCCAGGCAGTTTACGGCGGTGCCGACATTCGCCGGCAAATTCGCCAATTATCAGAACACCCACAAATTGTGGTGGGGACACCAGGTCGAATCCTTGACCATATTGGCCGTCACACCCTGAAGTTGCAAAATCTTAAAGTCTTGGTATTAGACGAAGCAGATGAAATGCTCGACATGGGCTTCATCGATGACATTGAAAAGATTGTTGAACAAATGCCAACCGCACGTCAGACTTTGCTGTTTTCTGCAACGATTCCTGCTTCCATCATGCGTTTGACCAATAAGTTCATGCATGAACCGGTCACCGTTAAGATTAAGGCAAAGGAACTCACAGCTGATACCGTTGAACAGTATTATGTCCGTGCAAAAGACTACGAAAAGTTCGATGTCATGACTCGTCTGTTCGATGTTCAAGACCCAGACTTGGCTTTGATCTTTGGTCGGACCAAGCGTCGTGTTGATGAACTAACCCGTGGTCTAAAGGCGCGTGGTTATCGGGCAGAAGGCATTCATGGTGACTTGACACAGCAAAAACGGATGAGCGTTTTGCGCCAGTTCAAGAGTGGCCAATTGGACTTCCTAGTGGCTACTGATGTCGCCGCTCGTGGTCTGGATATTTCCGGTGTCACCCATGTTTACAACTATGACATTCCGCAAGATCCTGATTCCTATGTTCATCGTATCGGCCGGACCGGTCGTGCAGGTCACAAGGGTGTTTCTGTCACCTTCGTCACCCCAAACGAAATCGAATATTTGCACACGATTGAAGACTTGACCAAGAAGCGGATGCTGCCGATGAAACCACCAACAGCAGAAGAAGCATTGATGGGACAGATCTCCAGCGGTTTAGAAACGATCAAGGCACAAGTCGAAGCTAACGATACTGAAAAGTACGAAGCTATGGCTGAATCCTTGTTGGAAAACTATACCCCGTTACAGTTGGTTTCCGCTTATCTTAAGGCAGTCAGCCCGGATGATGCCAGTGCTGTTCCGGTTAAAATCACGCCAGAACGTCCGCTGCCACATCGCGGTCGCAGCAATCACGGTCACGGCAATAATCGTGGCGGTTATAAAGGCGGTTACAAGGGTAAGCGTCGCGAAGGCGGCTATCAAGGCAACCGTGATAATAAGCGCAGTTACGACAAAAAACGCAACTTCAGCGATAAACGCAAGAATGTTAAGCGTAGTTTCAAAATCCGTAATGGCGAATGATTTTTAATTAAAGCGTTCAAAAGGCCTCAGGTTAAACGTCCTGGGGTCTTTTTTTGCTTCAACCAAACACCCGTTTTCTGTAAAAGCATGCTAGAATAACTTTATGACAAAGCGTGAGCAGGAACGGTGGTTAGTTCCGGCGATGTCAACGTGGTTAAGGAGGCAACCCATGATTTACGGTATTGGGGTGGACGTCACAGATTTGGCGCGAATTCAGGCGGCACAGGAAAAAAACAGCGGCTTCGCGGTTAAAATTTTGACGCCGACTGAATTAGCAAATTATCAACAACTTGATGGCCGCCGCGCCGTTGAATATCTTTCCGGCCGTTTCTCTGCCAAAGAATCGTACTCAAAGGCATTTGGTACTGGGTTAGGAAAAGTCGCCTTACAGGATGTCGAAATTCTCAATAATGAGTTGGGCAAACCTATTCTGACGAAGCATCCTTTTTCCGGTCAGGCTTTTGTCTCCATTTCGCACAGTGAAACCTTGGTCTTCACCGAGGTAATTTTAGAAAAAGAAGGTCCTGAACGTGACGATCGGTAACTTTCGACCAGCAACGGTATTAATAGACGAAACAGCCATTTTGCATAATATCCAGCATGAAGTCGCACGATTAAAAAAGCAGACGCAGCTTTTCGCTGTGGTCAAGGCTGATGCTTATGGTCACGGTATGTTGCGGGTGGCGCGGGTTGCCAAAGCAGCTGGTGCAACCGGCTTTTGTGTGGCGATCTTGGATGAAGCATTGGGATTGCGCAAGGCCGATTATAGTGAACCAGTATTGGTGTTGGGCATCGTACCGAGTCAGTATGCGGCCATTGCTGCTGCCCAAACAATATCATTGCCTGTCAGCAGCACCGAATGGCTTGAACAGGCTTTGCCAGTGTTAGAAGCACAGCCAGAGCTGCCGCCGTTGCGTATTCATCTGGCTTTAGATACCGGCATGGGTCGTATCGGGTTTACCGAAGATCAAGCACTCAAGACGGCAGTTGCGTTTGTTGAAGCGCATCCCAAGCAATTTGTCATTGAGGGGGTCTTCACTCACTTTGCAACGGCAGATGCTCCTGATGATACTTATTTCAAACAGCAAGTTGACAAGTTCAATCATCTGGTCGATCTTTTACCAAGTCGGCCGCGTTATGTGCATGTTTCTAATTCGGCTACCAGCTTGTGGCATGCGGCTTGCAATGGCAATATGATTCGGTATGGGGTGGCTATTTACGGCTTAAATCCGTCTGGGGACGCGATTCCAACCACACCGTTTCCACTGGAACCAGCGTTGTCATTGGAAAGTGAGTTGACCTATTGCAAGCAGGTGCATGCTGGTGACGGTATTTCGTACGGTGTGACCTATCGTGCCAAAGGAGATGAATTCATCGGGACTGTCCCGATTGGCTATGCAGACGGCTGGCTGCGGCGCCTACAGGGCTTTCATGTCCTTGTTGATGGTCAGTATTGTGAAATTGTTGGCCGTATCTGCATGGATCAGTTTATGATTCGTTTGCCCAAAGCATATCCAGCTGGCACAAAGGTAGTTTTGGTTGGGCAAAGTGGCGATCAGGAGATTACGTTGTTGGACGTTGCTAAATATAGCAAGACAATTCATTACGAAATCGCCTGCAATTTAACGCCGCGCCTGAAGCGACAGAGCGTGAATCCGGTCGATTGATGGTGGCTCGTATGCCCATTTTGTGCTAAAGTAACAACATGAACTTGGGAAGTTGGAGGAAGTTGTCATGAAAAAGCAAACGTCAGTAGCGGTAACGTTTGATGATGCCATTAAGGCGCGGTTGGATGCCTATTGTGAATTGAATGACATTGACGCTCAGGCTGTGATTACGGAGGCAGTGGCGACATTTTTGAAGTCACAGGCTCCCGAAATCAACCAATTGATTTCTGGCTATGTAGCAATGGGCCAGATCAATACAGAGATCAGTCATGCTTTCTCTGCCTGCGAGAGCGAGGCATACGCCCATATTCGATGAGCGATAAGGGGGCAAAAGCATGGATGTGTCCGTAAAACGCGGCGATGTTTTTTTCGCCGATCTGTCTCCGGTTGTCGGCTCCGAACAAGGCGGCAACCGGCCAGTACTTATTATTCAAAACAACGTTGGCAACCATTACAGTCCCACAGTGATTGTGGCAGCCATTACCTCCAAGATTCAAAAACCCAAGATGCCGACGCATGTCGGGTTACGGGCCAAGCAAGATGGCGTTGAACGCAACTCGGTCATTTTACTTGAGCAAATTCGCACGATTGACAAGCAACGGCTACAAGCCCGCGTGACAGCTCTGTCAAGCACCAAAATGGCAGCAGTCGACCGCGCGTTGGCGATTTCAGTGGGTCTGGTCAGTTTGCCCAAGCCCAAAACATATAATAAGAATTAACAGCAACGCGCTTAACAGCGCGTTTTTTGTTGAACGTTCGCCAGAGCGGTTAGAAACTGGAGACAAGCGGCCTCAAACGTAATGACGGGGCTTGGGTTACTGCATTCGCTGTCCTTTTACGCAGATTTCTGCTCGGGCAAACGCGCTATGACGAAATAATGTGACTTTTAATGGAGGACTTTCATGACAAATCTAAAAACACGCGGTTGGGTACTTAATGCATTGGTCGCTGCTATCTATATAGTGCTATCAATTGGTCCCGCGAGCCTTAATTTGGCCAGTGGCGCGATTCAATTCCGCTTGTCTGAAAGTTTGAATCACTTGGTCGTGTTTGATCGTAAATATATTGTGGGTGTTGTGACAGGAGTCGTGATTTTCAATGCCATCTTCTCACCGCTTGGTTGGCTTGACGTGGTCTTTGGCGGCGGTCAAAGTTTGCTCGGCTTGCTGTTGGTCGGGTGGGTGGCGCCGAAATTGCGTCAGCTCTGGGCCCGGTTTGCCTTAAATATCGCTGTCATGACAATCACGATGGTCTTGATTGCCGTTGAGATTGTGTGGACGGGGCATTTAAGTTTCGCCACAATGCTTTTACCAACCTATGTTTCGTTGATGCTTTCCGAGTTCATTATCATGACGATTTCTGCGCCGATCATGTACGGACTTGATAAAATCGTCCACTTTCACGCCGCTATCGTGAGAAAATGATGGCAGTTATCTTAAACAACTAAAAAATAAAAAAAGATCTTGCAACCGACCATGACTAACAGTGCACCAGTCTGATTTCCTATTAAATCAGTCTGATGCACTGTTTTTGATTGTGACCAGATGGCGGATTCTGCAAGCTTCGATAGACTTCGGAGCCAAATGTGAAACGGCAGACAAAGAAAAAAGCATTGTAATCTTGTCATTATTAGAATACTATGAGACCAATATCTTTAGGCTCAAGACATTGATGTTAACTAATAAGGTGGGGATTTCATGGATCACTTAGCACATGACAAAAAATTAATGTACCTGCCGGAATTTGAGCATGCGGCCTGTGGTATGGGATTTATTGCGCAAGTGGATGGTCACGCTAGCCACGAAATTGTGGAAAAAGCGTTGACCATGCTACAACGCATGAATCATCGCGGCGGCACCGGTGCTGAACCTGATACAGGTGATGGCGCCGGTATCTTAATGGCAATGCCGGATGCTTTTTTCCGTGACGAAATGCACCGCTATGAATTAACGTTACCGGCGCAAGGTGACTATGCAGTGGCTCAGCTTTTTTTGCCGCATGATGCAGAAGAAAAGGCTGCCATGTTAAAGGCGGTCGTGAGTCAAATCGATGAAGCCGGCTTTCCGGTTCTTTGGACGCGCAATGTTCCGTTTGTTTACGAAAACTGTGGTCCCGCGGCTCAACAAGCTATGCCGGGCTTTGTTCAGGTTGTGGTCCAACGGCCGACAGACACACAGGCAGGGCAGGACTTTGAGGATCATCTTTATGCATTGCGACGGCAGTTAGAGAAAACCTTTGATCGGCAAGCCATGTATATCTGTTCTTTCTCAAGCCGCACCATCGTTTATAAAGGCATGCTTCATGCTTACCAAGTAAGTCTTTTTTACCCGGATTTACATAACCCGCAAATGAAAAGTGCCATTTGCTTGATTCACTCCCGTTTTTCCACGAATACGTTTCCGAGTTGGGATCGGGCTCAACCGTTCCGGTTTTTAGCGCATAACGGGGAAATCAACACATTAAAAGGCGCCGAAAATTGGATGACTAGTCATGGTATTGAAATTTATGATGAAACTGACTCTGATTCCGCCAAGTTAGAGAACTGTATGGAATATCTCTATCGGCATGGCCGATCCATTCCGCAAGCGTTGATGATGATGGTGCCGGAAGCTTGGGGCGAAGGTACCGAAATGTCTGATGAACAACGGGCGTTTGACGAATACAATGCTACTTTCATGGCCCCTTGGGATGGCCCAGCTGCCTTGTGCTTTACAGACGGCATTCAAGTTGGTGCCTTTTTGGATCGTAATGGGTTGCGCCCATCGCGCTACACATTAATGAAAAATAATCAATTGGTTGTTGCCTCAGAATCAGGGGTGGTAGATGTCGACCCCGGTGATATTGTCGAAAAAGGGATCTTGGCACCTGCTGAGATGTTACTAGTTGACACCAGTACCGGCCGCATTTCGAAGACTCGTGATTTGAAACGGGCTTGTGCCGAAGCACATCCTTATCAGCAATGGCTCAATGCCAACCGATTAACGTTGGGGGAATTACCTGACGCTAAATCAGATGAAAGTATGCCGATCGACAGTTTGAAAAAACTTTGGCTGCGCAACGGCTATACCCACTAAGTCATTCAAACAGCGTTGTTGCCAATGGCGCAAAATGGTGGCGAGCCGGTCATTGCCATGGGCTTTGATTCGCCTTTAGCAGTTTTGAGTAAAAAATCGCAATCTTTGTTCACGTATTTTAAGCAGTCGTTTGCCCAAGTGACGAATCCGCCAATTGATCCATTACGGGAAAAAGTAGTCATTGGGACTTTTGGCTTTTTAGGTCGCGATGGCGATTGTACGCGCGATACTGCTGAAAATTGTCACAAGCTTAAAATTGACAGCCCGATTTTAAGCGATCAAGAATATGCTAAAATTCTCAACTTGGATTTGCCGATGTTACAAGTCGCTAAATTGTCGTTGGCTTATGATTTGACGGATACGCCCGATCGTTTGGCGCACGTGCTCAAGGATCTTTTCACGCAGGCGGAAAACGCGATTGATGGCGGTGCAACGATTTTAGTGTTGAGTGATCGACCAGTTGCTGACAATCAGATGACGATTCCGGTTTTGTTGGCTGTATCAGGCTTGCATAATTATTTGGTACGGCAAAGTAAAGGCACTGCTGCGTCTATCGTCGTTGACACAGCAGAGGCATGCGAAATTCATCATTTTGCCTGTCTGGTCGGTTACGGTGCCGCTGCCATTCATCCGTATGGCGCTTTCTTGACGCTAAAGGAACGTGGCCTTGAAGCGCAATTGCCAGATTACTGCCAAGCGGCGACCAAAGGGATCATCAAAATCATGAGCCGTATGGGGATTTCGACAACCGCCGGCTACCAAGGGGCGCAATTGTTTGAAGCAGTTGGTTTGGCTGATAGTTTGATTGACCAATACTTCACCGGAACGCCAACTCGGATTGGTGGCATCAATCTTAACCAGCTTGAAGACGAGTATTACCAAAAGTATCAGCGAGCCTTCAGCAATCACGCGATTGACGATTTGCCTTCTGGCGGGAGTTTTCAATATAAGGCCGATGGTGAAGAGCATCTGTACAATCCCAAGAGCATTTATCAATTCCAAAAAGCAGTCAGGAACGGCGACTATCAGGCCTATCAACAGTACACGGCAGAGCTGGATGCCGAAGAACAGGAAAATCCAGTGACCTTAAGATCGATGTGGACGATTGATCAAAATGGCCGTAAACCGGTGCCGTTGAGTGAAGTTGAGCCGGTGAGTTCCATTGTGAAACGGTTCAAATCCGGCGCGATGAGTTTTGGGGCACTCTCTGAAGAAGCGCATGAAACCATTGCCATTGCCATGAACAAGTTGGGTGCACGTAGTAATTCCGGGGAAGGCGGAGAAAACAGAAATCGATTTCATATCGGTGCAGATGGTCTGAACCGCAACAGTAAAATCAAGCAGGTGTCAACGGCGCGCTTTGGCGTGAACACAGAGTATCTGATGAGTGCTGAAGAAATCCAAATTAAAATGGCACAAGGAGCCAAACCGGGTGAAGGTGGGCAGTTGCCAGCAGGGAAAGCTTACCCTTGGGTGGCTAGCATTCGCGGCTCGATTGCCGGTGTGCAGCTAATCTCGCCGCCACCGCATCATGATATTTATTCCATCGAGGATCTCGCGCAATTGATTTATGATTTAAAACAGGTCAATCCGTATGCCAAAATCAATGTAAAATTAGTTTCTTCAACCGGGGTTGGTACGATTGCGGCCGGTGTGGTGAAAGCGGGTGCTAACACGGTCGTGATCTCTGGCTATGACGGCGGCACTGGAGCGGCGCCAAGAAACTCCACCCGAGATTGTGGGTTGCCATGGGAAATGGGGCTAGCAGATGCCCATCAAACGCTTGCGCTCAACAAGTTGCGCCAACGCACGACATTAGAAGTTGACGGCAAGTTATTAACAGGGCGCGACATTGCTGTTGCGATTATGTTAGGTGCAGAGGAATTCAGTTTTGGTACCTTAACCATGGTTGCTATTGGGTGTGTCATGATGCGCAAATGTAACCTCAACACATGCCCGGTCGGTATCGCTACCCAAAATCCAGAGCTGCGCAAGTTATATGCAGGACGCCCCGAAAATGTCATTCACATGATGCAATTTTTGGCCGAAGATTTGCGTGAACAGATGGCGGCATTAGGTTATCGCACAGTCGATCAAATGGTGGGTCACGGTGAGCATCTGAAGCCGCGGTATGTACCTTTTGGGAAAGCCAAAACCCTTAACTATGATCGGATGCTGGGCAAAACGATTCCAATTGAACGTAAAAAGGCCAATCCTTTCAAGCCAAAGTATGACTGGCCGGATTTAGACCGATTTGCTGAAACTAGTCTCAAAAATCAAAATACCACAACCATTGACCTACCAATCAATAATGTGGACCGCGCGGTTGGCACGCGTTTAGGCGGCTGGATTGCGGCGCATTTCGGTAATGACGGATTAAAACCAGGACAACTGGCTTTCAACTATCACGGTACGGCGGGTCAAAGTTTTGGAGCGTTCATTACCCAAGGACTATCCATTAAGTTGGTCGGTGAAGCCAATGACTATGTTGGCAAGGGCCTGTCAGGCGGTCGCTTAATCGTTGCTGCACCGCCACAAGCTCGAGAACTGTACACCCATTCACCGATTGTCGGCAATGTTGCGTGTTTTGGCGCAACTGGTGGCGAAGCTTATTTCAATGGCCGTGCTGGCGAACGGTTCTGTGTCCGCAATTCTGGCGCCAATGTTGTTGTTGAAGGTGTTGGTAATAACGGGTGCGAATACATGACCGGAGGCGTCGCGGTCATCCTTGGCCGAACCGGCCGTAATTTTGCAGCAGGGATGACCGGTGGCATTGCATATGTCTATGACTGGACACACGATTTTGCGAAGCATTGTAGTCAAGACCTAGTTGATCTTTATCATTTGGATGAAGCTGGAGACGACAGTATTCTGATTGAACTACTTAAAAAGCATGTCCAGTATACTCACTCGGAAACGGCCCAGATGATTCTGGATCACTGGGAAAAGGAAAAAGGTACGTTTGTAAAAGTCTATCCCCGCGATTATCACCGAATGCGCGACTTGATTGATGCTTACACCAAACCGGGACTTTCAGAAGAACAAGTGATTGAAAAAGCCTTTGATGAAGCAATGAAATAGAGAGCGTGAACCAGCCGGTTAGAAACCGGCGTATAAGCGGCCTCAAGTGCATTGGCCGGGCTTTGGCCAGTGTGCTTGAGGTCCTTACACGCAGATTTCTGGGCTGGTGAACGCGTTTACGAGGAGGGAACAGCATGGCAGATCCAAAAGGGTTTTTAAAATACCCTAGACAAGACGATCCAATGCGGCCGATCATGCAGCGTATCAAAGATTTTAACGTGATGGAACTTGATTTAGACATGGCTGAACGTCGTAAGCAAGCAGCGCGCTGTATGAACTGTGGTATTCCGTTCTGCCATCATGGCGTCTTTTTTGGCGGCGGACGAGCCGTGAGTGGTTGCCCCAACGATAATCTGATTCCTGAATGGAACGATCTGGTTTATCGTGATCAGGATAAGCGTGCGTTTGAACGATTGAGCCGCTCAAATATGTTGCCGGATATGACCGGACGCGTTTGCCCAGCACCTTGTGAGGTTTCCTGTGTGCAGGCACTCAACGGCGCTGGCATTACAATTCGTAACAACGAAAAATTTATTATCGAGCAAGCATTCAAACATGGCTGGGTGGTTGACTCCGGCAAGCCCCTGCATCGCACCGGTAAAAAAATTGCAGTCGTCGGCAGCGGTCCGGCAGGTATTGCTGCAGCTTGGAGATTGAACCAGCTCGGGCATGCCGTCACTTTATTTGAGCGCGATGATCGCTTTGGCGGTTTTCTCATGTATGGCATTCCTAATATGAAGTTACCAAAAGATGTCGTTCAGCGCCGCATCGATACGTTGACTAAAGTGGGGATTGAACTGGTTGCAAACACGGAGGTTGGTAAGGACATCACGGCTGATGAGCTGAAGAAAACGTTTGACCGGGTTGTTATTTGCACCGGTGCGCGCGAAGCCCGAGATCTCAAGGTGCCAGGCAGAGAACTTTCAGGCATTATGCAAGCGACAGATTTTCTCAAAGCAGCCACCCAAACAGTTTTAAAAGATGGGCCAGCCGCAAATGATCAGTTGAAGGGAAAACATGTTCTGGTTCTTGGCGGTGGTGATACTGGTAATGACTGTATTGGCACAGCGATTCGTCAGGGATGCGCTGATATCACCCAGTTAGAAATCACCCCAGCGTTGCCAGCAGAACGAACACCGCAAAATCAATGGCCTGAGTGGCCGATGGTTTTGAAAACCGGCTACGGGCAAAAAGAGGCTAAAGCATTGTTTGGCGATATTACCGCCTATGCCTCGACGGTGACGGCTTTCTTCGGCAAAGATGGCCAAGTCAAAGAAGCAGAAATTAGTCAGGTTGATCACTTTAAACCAATGGCAGGCACCGAAAAGAAAATTAAGGCCGATCTTGTGGTTTTGGCAATGGGCTTTACTGGCGCTGAACAATGGCTTTTTGATCAATTTGGCATCACTGCCAAAAATGATAACTTCACGACCAATGACACGCAAATCTATGTGGCCGGTGATTGCCGTCGCGGCCCAAGTTTAGTTATCTGGGGGATTCATGAAGGCAGGATGTGCGCGGAGAAAATTGATGCATCATTGCAAACGTTGGCCAGTGAGAAAATTTAACTAGTTGGCGGATTGGCGAAAAGTAATGCTCACCATTCTGACGATTGATACGTACTTACACAAAAACCAGAGGAATCCGTTAGTCAGTCGATTGATTAACAGGTTTCTCTGGTTTTTGAGGCACTAAACTAATGAACTTTAACTGGCGTCCCTGTTGGCACATGCTCGAATATCCACTTAGCATCCGCAATACTCAACCGAACGCAGCCATGAGAGCCAGGCTCTTTGCCAAGCTTAGCCGCCTCGTTTTTGATGTATTGTCCGCCGACATCTGTCGGGACGGTATGAAAAAGATAAGTTCCATGCAGATAAAAGCTTGTATAATAATGGGCGCCCATTTGTTCGTTTGGATTGAAGAATTCATAACCCCGTTCGTCTTGAATCGCAAAATCACCTCGTGGGGTTGAGTCATCAATACCGGTAGACGCATACATCGTGTATAGCGTTTTGTCGCCTTCCTTGATAAAAACCCGTTGCTTTTTTAGATTGACATCTAAAGTAATATTCGGATGCTGGGTGAGGTCGGGATAAGCCTGTTTCTCGGAAGGTGCTGTCCAGTCAATGTTCTTCGGGGCTGTATGTACCTTGGTTTTATGACTGGTGGCCTTGTGACGTTGTTGTTTCTTTTTTGTGGTTGATAGAGCGATAGCGGCTTTCGAATTTGACGGTGTCGGCTGATGTAACCGTTGACCTGCTATAATTGCGACAACACAAACTGGCAACAATATCGCGAAGAATAAAAGTGCTCGTCGATAATTGCGCTTGAGACGATGTGTCTTAAAAAAGTGGATGCTGGCCGCGATCTGATCGAAAAAACGAGTGATACGTTTCACGTTATTCCTCCCGTTTAGTATGCAGCGCGATAACAACAAGCAATGCGTTATCCCATATTATAGTGGATTTTTGATGAGGTGGACAGCAAAGACCTTTCGCGCAAAGCGCAAGGTTCTTAAGGCAGGTTCTTCATGTTCACGATCATGCACCAACACACGCACCACCATAGGGCACTTGCAGGCTTGTAAGCGCTTCTGCACGTACTTACAAAAAAAGCCCGATTCGTTTATTAAACGATCGACCTTCTTTTGTTTATGTGAGCGTTACATGGAGATTAGAGATCTTCATCGATGCGGATTGGTTGGCCTGATTGCAAGTCATCGATTTCAACAACGCGGAAGCTTTTTTTCTCAAGCCGGGAAACGATTTCGTTCAATGTGTTTTCATCAGTTCCGGCCGGCAATGTAAAGAGGGTGCGGCGTACGAACTCGTCGCGTTTGGCATCCAAGGTGATACACCCGGAAATGGACACATACTTGGCCAAAATCTTGCTCATTTTGGCCAGATCGCCACGCTCGCCAGTCGACATAACTGTCAGCACGTAGGAACCAACATCAACGTTCCAAGCTTCTGACAGCATGCCAAGCAGTTTAGCGTGAGTCAAGATACCGTAAAAGTTGGCATTTTCATCAAGGACAGCAATATACGGTAAATCCTTAATGTTGAAGAAGACTTTAAAGAATGGCGCATTGACTGGAATCGTCTTGGTGGCATTCTTCAGCAAATAGGTCACTGGCAAACTCATGTCACCGCCTTGAGACTTGTGCCGATAAATGTGCATCTTGTAGATGTTGCCACGGAAGATCGTGCCGCTTTCATCCAGAATCGGCACACAACGAAAGCCGGAGTCTTCAAGGATCTTCAGCGCGTCTTCAAGGGTGACCGTTTCCTTGACAGTGGTCAGGAACTCCTTTTTTAATACTAACGACTTAATTAACATTCGTTTTCCTCCATCAAACAGGTATCACTTTATTAAAATATTCTAATCTTGCTTTATGATACCATAGATCACTGGCGGTGTAACGTTTTTCTGGACTGTTCATGCTGAAGATCACTTTCAGAGGTAATGTTATATCTGTTGCACAATGCTATTCGGAAACGATTGTTTTTAAAAGTGCAGTGACCGTTCCTGACATGTCATTAAATAATGGGTTCGTTTTTTTTTGTTGCATGACTGATATTACCGAAGTTGTACCAATTAGCCTTACGAATGCCTAATTGTTCCAGCGTTTTGTTGATAAAGATCTTTTGAATTCCGTTTCCGGAGGCAATGAAGATAAACGACTCAAAGAAACATTAACGCTAAGTGGCGTAAGGTCGCGTCCGATCAGCTAATGTTTACAATTTAGAATAAACAAAAAAGACTTGATCCTTTGATATCGGGGGATCAAGTCTTTTTGTGACGCTAAAAAGAGTAGTTATGGGTTGAGCGAATCTATTTTTAATACACGATCACAGGTGTGCCTTCATCAACAGCTGCATATAACTTCGCCATGAAGTCTGGCGGATTGTTGACACACCCATGAGAGCCATGTTCTTTGTACCAATCACCACCGTATTTTGGTTGCCATGGACTGTCATGAAGACCAACACCGGTGTAATCAATCGGCATCCAGTAAGAAACCGGACTGGCATAAGAACTGCCATCGTCGTTCTTCCCGCGTAAGGTAGCGTTACGTTGCTTAGACCAAACGTAGAACACACCAGACGGCGTATCTTGGCCTGGTTTACCAGTCACGATGTCAGAATCCATGACGACCTTGCCATCCTTAATATACCATTCGTGTTGTTTTTCTTTGGAGACTTCCACGTAGGTATTGCCGATGTCGCCAGTGGTTGTATAACCAGATCCGCTGTGGCTGACTTCTTTATTCAAGTCTTGGCCAGCTTTTACGCTAGCAAGAATCATAGCAGAGGTGGCGCTAATGTTGATGCTCCAACCATAAGTGCCAGCGGGAACGGAAACGGTACCTTGTTGTTGGGAATTAAATTGACGAGTCTTGTGAATGGTGCTGTATTGTTGCGACAAGGCCGTGACATAATTTGTAATGGCTTGGGAAGAAACCGTTGCCTTACCATTATCATTAGTGACCCAACTCAAAACAGTTGCTTGCGGAACCGTGACGGTAGTGCTTTGAATCTGCAAGCTGACTTTGGTGCTTGCAAGTTTGTTCATATCACGTTCAGTTGTCTGCAAGTCGCGATCAGATGCTTTAACCGTTGGCTTTTTATAAGCATCTGTTAGTTCAATCACTTGACGATGGTTATCAAGTGCGCTTGTGACAGTTGTCGCCAGCTTGTCGGCATCAATTTGATCACCATTAACTTCCTTTTGAATCTTGAACTGATCACCGCTTGTCACAAGCTTCGCATTGACCGGTTCCTGACGATTTTGATTTAACTTGTCAGCCGTCGAAGTTGCGAATTGCTTTAGAGCAGCAGTGTTAATAGTAGGGTCTTCCTGAGCATTGGTTTTTTGACCAGCAAAGACTGATGTCGTCCATTGCCAAGGATTTTGCTTGTTAAGGATTTGTGTTAAGCCTTTTTTAAAATCTTGGCTAAGTCCTAAAGCATCACCTTTAACTTTCAAAATCTTTTTATTCTTTTCAACAAAAGTGTACTGACGTTGATCGAATTGGTCGGTCAATTTCTTGTTAGCCGCGTTGACGGTCTGGCCGGAGACATCGACACCGAGAATTTCTGTGTTTGGCAGAAAATGGTCGCGATAATGCATACTTTGAATGATGTAAAATCCGCCCATGAGTACGACGAGGACGCCAACAACGAGGAGCCATCGCTTGTTTTTCTTCACTGATCGCTGCCTCCTGTTCTTCGTTTGTTCTTGTTTCGTGGCAAGCACTTCCTCAAATAAGATGACATTGTACTTCGCCATTATAAGGTATTGAAGGTCGAATTAAAAGCAACATCACCTGTTTCAAACGCGGCATGAGTGACAATATCAAGTGTTACCGTGGTGTTACAGAATTATTAAAAAACATTTAGATATTTGCGGTTTGCTAGGCGCTCCTGCTCGCGCTCACCATAACGCGCTCGCAGTCGCAGAAACCTCCGCATAAGGACCATGGCTGCAATGGTCAAAAACCGACCATCACGGCCATGGTCGCTTATGCTCCGGTTTCTAGACGCTCCTGCTCGCGCTCACAAAAAAAGCAACCAGCGACTGGGCTGGTTGCTTACTTATCAGTGATCGTGATGATTACTGACGAGTTTCGATGTCATTCTTAGCGAAAGCATCGGTCAGAACCTTCTTCAATTGAGAAGCAGATTTCTGCATGGATTCTTCTTCGTGATCGGTCAATGGGATTTCCAGGATGTTCTGGATACCATTACGGTTGATCACAGCTGGAGTACCGATGTAGATGTCGTTCAAGCCATATTGACCATCCATGTAAACGGAAAGTGGCAGAACCGCATTTTCGTCGTTAAGGATTGCCTTTGAAATCCGGGCAAGGGCAGTTGCGATACCATAGAAGGTCGCACCCTTGAGTTTGATGATTTCATAAGCGGCGTCACGAACGTCTTCAAACATCTTAACAAGCTTGTCTTCCTTGATTTCTGGATGAGCCTTAACCCATTCAGCGATGGTAACGCCACCAATGTTAGCGTGGGACCATACAGGGAATTCAGTGTCACCATGTTCGCCCATGATGTAAGCGTGGACCGAACGAGCGTCAACATTAACCATTTCAGCAATGGACTGACGGAAGCGGGCGGTGTCCAGTGAAGTACCGGAACCAACAACCCGGTTCTTCGGGAAGCCAGAAAGTTTCCAAGTTGCATAGGTCAAAATGTCAACTGGGTTGGCAGCAACTAAGAAAATACCGTTAAAGCCGGAATCAACGATTGGGTCAACAATGGACTTCAAGATCTTCAAGTTCTTGTTAACCAAGTCCAAACGAGTTTCGCCAGGCTTCTGAGGAGCGCCAGCTGTGATAACAACCAGATCAGCATCCTTAGCATCGCTGTATTCAGCTGAATAAATCTTCTTAGGACTTGTGAATGGGAGCGCGTTGCTCAAGTCAATCGCGTCACCCTTTGTCTTGTCCTTGAAAATGTCAACGATTCCGATTTCCTGAGCGATACCTTGCAAAACCATTGCGTAGGCATAACTTGAACCAACGGCGCCGTCACCAACGAGAATAACTTTTTGGTGATCCTTATCCGTAATACTTGCCACGGTGATATCATCCTTTCTTATGTGCATGCAAACTGCATTTCACGTTGAGTATAACACATTATCAATTCCCTGAAACAAATTTGATAGACTTTTTCATGATTTTGCCATTGTCAAAAAATGGCGTCGAGCCTTACTACAGCAAGACTTGTGAATCCTGTTTCAAGCAAGCTTCCAATAACGTAAGCGTTTCCAGCATCTGTTTTCACGAATGTGGGAAATTCAACAGTTCCCACGGTCAACTCGCACAGGCGCAAGGCGTCAGTATGGTATACTGCACTGGACGGAAAAGGCAAAATCCGTCTATTCGCGTTAGAGCGCGAACAGGAGCGCTTAGAAACCGGAGCATAAGGGTCTTCGACATAAATGGCCGGTCTTTGGCCATTTATGTCGAAGACCCTTATGTGGAGGTTTCTGCGACTGTGAGCGCGTTTCCGAGCGAAGCGTGGCTAGCCGCTACTAGAAAGGCACGATGCTTATCGAATCTCAAAGCAATCGCACAGATCCGGTCCCTATGTGGAGGTTTCTGCGACTGTGAGCGCGTTTCCGAGCGAAGCGTGACAGGCCGCTACCACAAAGGCACGATGCTTATCGAAGCAGTCTTACAGATCCCCGGTCCTTATGTGGAGGTTTCTGCGACTGTGAGCGCGTTTCCGAGCGAAGCGTGACCAGCCGCTACCAGAAGATAAGCGAGTTAGCTCGTCCGGCCAGAATATAGAAACACTCACAAAAAAGTCCTTACAACTATAAACACGTTTTCCCCAAGGAGGATAAAAGTTCCAATGAAAATGATTGTTGGCCTAGGAAATCCCGGCCAGAAATATGCAGGATCCAAACACAATATGGGGTTCATGGTCGTTGATGGCTTGGCCAAACGACTGAACCTGACGATTGACAAGCTGGAGTTTGATGCAGCTACCGCGACAACCCGTCTAAATGGCGAAAAGATCTTCCTTGTTAAACCACAGACATTTATGAATGCTTCAGGTCGCGCCGTCCGCGAGCTGATGATGTTTTATCAGATACAATTAGATGAAATTTTTGTCGTGCAAGATGATATGGATTTAACCTTAGGCAAATTGCGCTTACGCAAACGCGGCTCAGCAGGCGGCCATAACGGCATCAAGGATATTATCAGTGCCACTGGCAGCGATGAGTTTTGTCGACTAAAAATCGGTATTCAGCATCCGCAGCGGCAACGGGTCGTTGATTGGGTACTAACGCCGTTTTCCAAAACTGACCAGCCGTTAATCGATGATGCGATTGAGAAGGCTGATGATGCCTTGGAAGATTGGTTAAATGGGATGCCGTTTGATCAGCTGATGAATAAGTTTAATTAAAAGATAGGTGACTTCATGGCGAAAAGGTGAAGCACATGTGTACATTAGTAGAAGAAAGAAGCAGGTGACGCGATGAATTTGATCGACATGGTGCAGGCAGATCCAGCATTGTCGGCATTATGGCCGAAGCTGAAAACGGGTCGCCATTTGGTGACAGGACTGTCGGGCTCAGCCAAGACGGTCTTTTTTGGCGCGCTATTGCAACAGCGACCGCAGCAGATTCTAATTGTTGAAAACAATCGCTTTCATGCCGATGAATTAGCTGCTGATTTAAGCAGTTTGCTCGGAGATGCAGTGGTTTACGATTTTCCAGTTGAGGATGTGTTGGCAGCCGAAGTCGCGGTTAGTTCGCCAGAGACGCGTAACGATCGTATTAATGCTTTGACGTTTATTCAAAGCGGCAAACCTGGAATCATCGTAACCAGTCTGGCCGGTTATAAGCGGCTTTTGCCGTCACCAGCCGATTGGGCAGCTAGTGAATTGGCCATTGATATGACTTCCGAGCTTGATCCGCAAACCGTTGCCAAACAGCTGGTCGCCATGGGCTATCGACGCGATTCGTTAGTCAGCGCGCCGGGACAGTTTGCCATTCGCGGCGGCATCATTGACGTCTATCCGTTGAATCAAGACGATCCGATTCGAATTGAATTGTTCGATACTGAAATCGATTCCATCCGCAGTTTTGACATTGCCACCCAACGTAGTCTGCAAAAACTTCAGCAGATCACGATTGCGCCGGCAACCGATATGGTGGCGACTGATCAGGTTTTGGCCGCTGCTGGCGAGCGCATTACCAAGCAAGCTAATGCCTACAAGGCAAAAGTGAAAAATGCCGCCGCTAAGCAGGCCGTTACAGATGGTTTATTGACGACTGGCCAGCAGCTATCGGCCCACGAGCGTCCTGAAAATCTAGCTTTATATGCGGCCGAGCTATACCCAGAGCAGCAACGCATCAGTGACTATTTGCAACCAGATGCACTGGTAGCATTCGATGATTACAGTCGTTTGCTAGATAGCGATACAACCTTGGTGCAGGATACGGCAGAATGGTACTCACAGTTGCAAGAAGAAGGCCGTCTGCTACCTAACACGCCGAACCTGACGATTCAGGAACTTGCACAGCAAGATAAGCGCCCGCGGCTTTACCTTAGCCTTTTTCAAAAAGGCATGGGGCAGTTGCGACTTGACAGCTTGACCAATATTCCCAGCCGTAACGTGCAGCAATTTTTCAGTCAGATGCCGTTACTCAAAACAGAAACCGATCGCTGGGTAAAGCAGCAGCAAACCGTGGTGTTCTTGATCACAGATAAAAATCGGCTGGAAAAGCTGAGCGAAACGTTGTCAGATTTTGAGATTAGCAATGTCATGACAGCCCCGACTAAGCTGTTGCCAAGCCAGGTGCAATTGACAGAAGGCAGCCTGAAAAATGGCTTCGAGCTGCCCGACTTGAAATTAGTCGTTGTGACCGAGCACGAGTTATTCAATGCTCGCCAACGTCGTCACGCACGGCACCAAACACTGGCGAATACAGAGCGATTGCGCAGCTATAACGAGCTCAAGCCTGGTGACTACGTGGTGCATGTTAATCACGGGATCGGTCAATACACCGGGATGGAGACATTAGAAGTTGACGGCGTGCATCGTGATTACATTACGATTGTTTACCGCAACAACGATAAGCTGTTCATTCCAGTTGACCAACTGAATCTAGTCCAAAAATACGTCTCCGCAGATGGCAAAACGCCAAGCGTCAATAAACTGGGTGGTGCTGAGTGGCAGAAAACCAAACGCAAAGTAGCTGCCCGAATTGAAGATATCGCTGACGAATTAATTGATTTATATGCCAAGCGTGAAGCGGAAAAAGGGTTTGCATTTGGGCCGGATGATGACCTGCAGCACAAGTTCGAAGCGGAATTTCCTTATCCTGAGACACCGGACCAGTTGCGGTCAGCCAAAGAAATTAAGCATGATATGGAAAAGCCGAAGCCAATGGATCGCTTATTGGTTGGCGATGTTGGGTTTGGCAAAACCGAAGTCGCGTTGCGTGCAGCTTTCAAGGCAATCGATTATGGCAAACAGGCAGCCATTTTGGTGCCGACAACGATTTTAGCCCAGCAACACTTTGACACGATGAAAGAACGGTTTGCGGACTTTCCAATCAAAGTCGGGTTGTTGTCACGATTCCAGACAGCGCATCAGAACAAGGAAACGATTAAGGGGCTTAAGAACGGCACCATTGATATTGTCGTTGGCACCCATCGGCTGTTGTCTAAAGATGTCGCTTTTCGAGATTTGGGATTGCTGGTCATTGATGAGGAACAGCGCTTTGGCGTTAAGCATAAGGAACGGATCAAACAACTCAAGAGTAATGTCGATGTGCTCACGCTGACGGCAACTCCGATTCCAAGGACGTTGAACATGTCAATGCTAGGCGTGCGTGATTTGAGTGTCATTGAAACGCCGCCAACGAATCGCTATCCGATTCAAACCTTTGTCATGGAGCAAAATCCAGGCGTGATTCGCGAAGCCATTGAACGGGAAATGGAACGCGGCGGTCAAGTCTTTTACCTGCATAACCGGGTGGAAGATATGGAACGTACCGTGAGTCAACTGGAGGAACTGGTGCCAGATGCAAGTGTCGGATATGCGCATGGTCAGATGACTGAGACGCAGTTGGAGAACGTCATTTATGACTTTTTGCACGGTGCTTACGATGTGCTGGTGACCACAACCATTATTGAAACTGGCGTGGACATGCCCAATGCCAATACTTTAATCATCGAGAATGCCGATCATTACGGCCTGTCACAACTTTATCAATTGCGCGGCCGAATTGGGCGGTCAAGTCGAGTCGCTTATGCGTACTTTATGTATCAGCCGATGAAGGTGCTCAATGAAGTTGCTGAAAAGCGGCTTCAGGCGATTAAAGATTTCACGGAATTGGGTAGTGGTTTCAAAATTGCGATGCGTGATCTATCGATTCGCGGAGCTGGCAACCTACTTGGCAAGCAGCAACATGGCTTCATCGATTCAGTGGGCTATGATCTTTACACCCAGATGCTGCAAGAAGCTGTTAATAAACGGCGCGGTATTAAATCGGCTGAGAAAACGGATGCTGAAATTGATCTGGGGCTGGAAGCATACCTGCCAACTGATTATGTGGCCGATTCCCGTCAGAAGATCGAGTTGTATAAACGCATTCGAGAAGCAGACAGCGATGAAGCCGAAACTGAGATCAGCGAAGATCTGATTGATCGTTTTGGCGACTATCCGCAACCGGTGACCAATTTATTGGCGATTGCGCATCTCAAACGGTTTGCTGACTTGGCTTGGGTCAATCACGTAACGAAGGCGGGGCAAAAATTGACGGTTGTGTTGTCACCGCAAGCAACTGCTAAAGCACAAGGCGAGCCGATTTTCAAAGCGTTAAGTGCGACAACATTGAAAGCGCAGGTCGCGATCACGGATGGCAAGCTGACAGTTACGTTAGCATTGCCAAAAGATATGAAGACTGCGACTTGGCTTGATCAATTGACCGGCTTTTTGCAGGGATTACTGACTGTTGTCAATCCGCAACCGGAAAAGAAATCGGCATAGTTGCTGTGAAAAGTAGGGGCATTCATTGTTTTTGACCCAACTTGGCTGTGATGACATGCCAATGATCAATCAGCTCAAGCAGACTTCGGTGTCAGTGGATATAGTGATAGGAGGGCTCCCATGCACAACCAAGAAATGAAGCACTTGATGCGCGGCGCATGGATTTTGAGCCTGAGCTCACTAATCGCCAAAATACTCAGTGCCGTTTATCGGGTACCGTTCCAAAACATGGTAGGTGACACCGGCTTCTATGCCTATCAACAGATTTACCCGATTTACGGATTAGGCATGACATTCGCTTTGTCCGGGTTCCCGGTTTATATTTCTAAACTAGTTGCTGAAGCGGATAGCGATGAGGCCAAGCTAACAGTCGCGCACCAAAGCCGCGTGATTTTAACATGGATCTCGTGGGCATTGTTTTTAGGCCTGCAAATCTTTGGTGGCGTGATCGCGCAAGCCATGGCAGATCCGGAATTGCTGCCGTTGATTCAAACGGTGGCTTTCATGTTCTTGACGATGCCATTGCTGGCCACAGGCCGCGGTTATTTTCAAGGCACTTTTGATATGGCTAAAACAGCCACTAGTCAGGTTGTTGAGCAAGTCGTGCGTGTTGCTGTGATTCTGCTAGCAGCTTGGTGGTTTTTGCAATATCATTGGAGCGTTTATCAGATGGGTGCTGTGGCAATGACCGGTGCATTCTTCGGCGGCGCGGCGGCTGCATTGACGTTATGGCGGCCATATCGGCAAGTGTTTGGTCAGCAGCACTTTCGTTTTCCGGGGATGCAGGCTTATGTACGTCTCATTAGCCGGTTTGTCCGTGAAGGCGGGGCGATCACACTTTACGCGGCTTTGTTGATTTTGTTGCAGCTGATTGATAGCTTTACGGTTACAAAAGGGCTCACAGCTTCAGGTATCGCCATGGTGACTGCGAAAAGTCTTAAAGGGGTTTATGACCGGGCACAGCCTTTAGTGCAATTGGGCCTTGTAGTAGCGGCATCCTTGTCGACAACGCTTTTACCGAGTCTGACTCAGGCGCGCCAAGCCCGCCAGCGCCGTCAGTTTATTCGCAGCGGTGCCGAATTGGTGCATTTTAATTTAGCATTCGCATTGGCGGCGACAGCTGGCTTGATTGTTTTGATGCCGGCTATTGATTTGCTGCTGTTTGGAGACACAGCCGGGACATTTGCGCTGCAACTATATGCGGTTGCTATTGTCGTTGTCGCCATGATCAATGCCTATAATGCTATTTTGCAAAGTCTTGATCAGTATGCCGGCATTAGCGTCGCGCTGTTGCTAGGCATATTGCTTAAAGCCGTCATCAACCAGCCGCTTGTCGTGAAGTTCGGTACTGCCGGGGCAAGTGGTGCAACGATTCTCTCACTGGGCTTGATCCTTTGCTTGATTTATTATGCAGTTCCTGAGACGATCAAAGGTGCTAGTGCCATCCGTCTGTTCGTCCCTAAGTTAATCATCGTGACCGGTATCATGGCCGCGGCAGTCTACGCCGCTGTCGGTTGGATTCCGTTAAGCTCTCGGATGGTGGCAGCGGGTGTGACAGTCGTTGGGGTATTACTTGGGGTCATCATTTTCTTAGCCGCAGGGACTTGGCTTAAAATGCTAACGCTGCGAGAAATGCTCGATTTGCCAGGCGGTAAACTATATATGAAGTTCTTACAACGGATAAAGCGAGGTAATTAAGTTATGCGATTAGATAAGTTTTTAAAAGTCTCTCGAATTATTAAGCGGCGCACAGTTGCCAAAGAAATTGCCGATAAAGGGCGAATTATGATCAATGATAAACCAGCTAAGTCAAGCTCTGATGTGCGTGTGGGGGATACGTTAGTGATTAACTTTGGCAACAAGACGCTTACTGTCCGAGCGGATGATTTGGTTGAAACCACCAAGAAAAATGACGCAGCGGGGATGTACACGGTTTTGAAAGAGGATTATAAAGAAACATTTTAATACGTATTTATTGGCTCGCAGCCCTCGGGATTTGTTATACTTGATTTATTGATTTACGGATGTAAGTAAATGGCTGGTGAAAAACGAAGGTGCGGTCAAATGGCAAAGAACAATATCAGTCAATTGAATAATGCGTATACGCGTGAGCACGAACAAAAGCACAAACGTACGCCCAATCCACGGGCGCACGCCGTACATATGAAGCGGATTCGGAATCTGTTGATCGTGATTGTCGCCATTTTGGGGTTCGGCGGGCTTAGTTTAGTTCGAACGCAAATGGCGTTAGGAGAGACAAACCACGCCGTCCAAAAAGCGAAGGGCAGTTTGACAAAATTAAAAGCCAACAAGTCAGCCCTCAAGGTTCAGGTCGACCAACTGCACAATGATGACTACACGGCTAAGTTGATTCGCGAAAAATATCTCTATTCGAAGCAAGGAGAGATTATTTTTAACTTGCCTGATAAGGTCAACAAGGTTCCGGATTTGAATGTGAATCAGTGATTTGGACAGCTAAATAGAAAGGCTAGGCTCTGGACGCTGTTGCATCTAAAACGCGCTCACAGACCCAGAAACCTGCACATAAGGGCCTCAAGCCTAAATGGCTAAAGCCCAACCATTTAGGCTTGAGGCCACTTATGTTCCGGTTTCTAACCGGGTCTGTTCGCGCTCTTGCTTAAACGCGCTCGCCAGCCCAGAAACCTGCGTGTAAGGACTTTGGTTGCAATGGCCAAAACCCGGCCATCACGACCAAAGCCACGTACACTCCGGTTTCTAACCGGGCTGGCTCGCGCTCTTGCGTCGGTTTTCTGCCGTGCTATACTAATAGGTACATTTAACTAGGAGGACTTCTTTTTTTATGGCAGTTGAAGTTGGTACGAAAGTGACTGGTAAGGTCACCGGGATCACAAAATTCGGTGCTTTTGTCGAATTAGGCGATGGCAAGACCGGATTGGTACATATCAGCGAGGTCTCTGATGCTTATGTCAAAGATATTCATGATGTGCTGCATGTTGGCGAACCGGTGACGGTGAAAGTACTTTCGATCCAAGATGGTAAGATTGGCCTGTCTATCCGGAAAGCGGTCGATAAACCGCAGCAAAGTGAACACGAAAATAGTCATCGGGAGAGTCATCATACACCATCTGCGCGGCCAAGCGGCAATCGCTATCAAGGCGGTGCGCGTAGTGGCGGCGGCAATCATTTTGGACACAAAGCACAACCATCCAAAGATGATTTTGATGCGATGATGTCAGGATATTTGAAGGAAAGCGAAGATCGATTAAGCGTTCTTCGCCGCAATACCGAGGGTAAACGCGGCGGCCGTGGTGGTCGCCGCAGTTAAAAATCGGGTCTGGAACAAAGCACATTTTGTTCTAGGCCCATTTTCTTGGTTTCTGCAGGATTGCGTGGAGGATGCCCATGAGCCCGAAACTTTTTCAACGATTTGGCTTTGCACCGCATACTCGTGTGCTCGTGGCGGTTTCTGGCGGCGTGGATTCGATGGTGTTGTTGAACCTGGCTGTCAAAGCAGCTGACTTAGATGTGGTGGTGGCAACCTTCGATCATCGCCTGCGACCAGAGAGTCAGCAAGAACAAGCCTTTGTTGTCGCCGCTGCCCAACAATTGCAGGTGCCAGTGGTGACTGGACAATGGCGGCGATCTGATGGGCAGCCAACCAGTGAAGCGGCCGCTCGACAAGCACGCTATGCCTTCTTAGCCGCGACTGCCGCTGAGCAGCATGCTGAGGTTGTCATGACAGCTCATCATGCGGATGATCAACTTGAAACAATTTTGTTTCGGCTGGCGCGCTCTGGCGATCCAGCCGCGTTAATCGGTATTCGCGCTGATCGAGCTTGGCATGGACGTCGGTTAGTGCGGCCATTATTGCCTTACAGCAAGGCGATGATTCGCTCCTATGCTGATCAGCACAACGTTAGGTTTTGCGAAGATTCCAGCAATGCTGATCCGCATTACGCAAGAAATCAGTTGCGTCATCAGGTCATTCCTGCATTCAAAAAACAAAACACGCAATTGCTGGCGCATATTCAAACATTCACGATGGAGCAGACTGGCCTATTAGCGTTGGCTGAAGCACAACTGGCTGAGTGGCTTCAACGCCTGCAGGTTGATGACGCGACGGTTAATTGGCGTGTCGCATCACCGCAGCCGGAAGCTGTTCAGCGTCTGCTATTAAAAAAAATACTGCAGCAATGGCAACCCAACGTTGATCGCCAGCTACTTTCGCCAGTTCTAGCGAGTCTAAGCGGGACAAAAGAGCGGCGGTTTGATCTGGGCGGCGGGATTTCAATTGCTGTCCAGAGTGAACAAATTGTTCGCTTAACGCGGCAGGCGCCAGTTAAACCTGTCACATTCACTAAGCTTGATCAGCAACATCGTACCACTCGTGGCATTTTCAGCCTGCAGACAAGCGTTGCTGCTGACAAAGGCACGCCGGTCAGAGTGAAACTGCCAATTACTTTGCGCACAAGGCAAGCTGGCGATGTTGTGCAATTACCCAATGGCGTGATTCAGAAACTGCGGCGTTTTTTGATTAACACAAAAATTCCAGCCTATCAGCGCGATCAATTATTGGTTTTAGCTCGGGGTCATCAAGTGTTTTGGGTTGAAGGTCAGCCTTTAGAACGATTGTCGGCCATAGATCAAACTGATATACTCCATGTTGTACTGGTGCAATCACCAGATGTTGACAAAAGTGAGGATAAATCATGAGTTCCGATATTTTGAAGGTGTTGTATTCTCAAGACGACATCCATGCCATCACGGCACGACTTGGCGCTGAGCTCAAGCACGATTATGCAGGGAAAAACCCCTTAGTGGTGTGCATTTTAAAAGGTGCCATCATGTTTATGACAGATCTTGTTCGTGAGATCGATGATTACATGGAACTCGACTTTATGGACGTTTCCAGCTATGGGGATGCGACCGAGTCTAGCGGTGAAGTCAAGATTATCAAGGACCTTGACGCCAGCGTGAAGGATCGGGACATCTTAATCGTAGAAGATATTGTTGATACCGGCCGGACTTTAAAATATCTGACCGACATTTTCAAAACGCGTCATGCGAAGTCGGTTCGTATTTGTGCGTTGATGGATAAGCCAGAAGGTCGCGTCGTTGATGTGCACGCCGATTACGTTGGGACAACTGTTCCTAACGAATTTGTAGTCGGTTATGGCTTAGATTATGCTGAACGTTATCGAAACCTGCCTTATATCGGTGTATTAAAACCGGAAATCTACGCAGCAAAATCCTGATCTGAATGTTGTGTTTGTGGTAGTATATAAGGTACTAATCGAATGTTGCCGGAGGTTCTAAATGAAGAAAAAACAAAACGGCCTGTTCAGTAGCACATTAACGTATATCATTATTTTTGTGCTATTGGTCACCGGTTTTGCGTATTATATGCGCGATAATGGGACAACATCGTCCCAAGAGATTGAAACCAGCACGTTCTTGTCGGAGTTGAAAAAAGACAACGTCAAGAGTTATTCACTCCAGCCATCTGGCGGAGTCTATAAGGTCAGTGGGGAATACAAGAAGGCACAGAAGTCTTCTAGTTCAAATAACTCGCTGAGTCTGTTTGGTAGTCAGAGCACCAAAGTCACGAAGTTCTCGACATATATTCCGACGAACGATGCGACTTTGAGCCAGATCCAAAAGGCAACCAGCGCTAACAATGTTAAAACCGACACGCAGGAAGAATCACAATCCGGCGTCTGGTTTAGCTTGCTGATTACGGTTGTGCCGATTGTGATCATGATGGTCTTCTTCTACATGATGATGAATCAGGCTGGCCAAGGCGGTGGTTCCGGTCGGGTGATGAGCTTTGGCAAATCACGGGCGAAGCAGGCAGATAAAAATGCCAACAAAGTTCGCTTCTCCGATGTGGCTGGTGCTGAAGAAGAGAAACAGGAACTGGTTGAAGTGGTCGAATTCCTGAAGGATCCGCGGAAATTCTCGGCATTAGGTGCTCGAATTCCAGCCGGGGTGCTTTTGGAAGGCCCTCCTGGTACTGGTAAAACCTTGCTTGCCAAGGCGGTTGCTGGTGAAGCTGGTGTGCCGTTCTTCTCAATTTCAGGTTCAGATTTCGTTGAAATGTTCGTTGGTGTCGGGGCTTCTCGTGTGCGTGATCTGTTTGATCAGGCTAAAAAGGCTGCTCCTTCCATCATCTTCATTGATGAAATTGATGCTGTCGGCCGCCAGCGTGGTGCCGGTATGGGCGGCGGCCACGATGAACGTGAGCAGACTTTGAACCAGTTACTGGTTGAAATGGACGGGTTTACCGGTAACGAAGGGGTTATCGTCATCGCCGCTACTAACCGTTCTGATGTGCTTGATCCTGCTTTGCTGCGTCCAGGTCGTTTTGACCGGAAGATTCTGGTTGGCCGCCCGGATGTTAAGGGTCGTGAAGCCATCTTGAAAGTGCATGCGAAGAACAAGCCGCTTGCACCAAGTGTTGATCTTAAGGAAGTCGCTCGTCAGACGCCTGGTTTTGTCGGGGCTGATTTGGAAAACTTACTGAATGAAGCTGCCTTAGTCGCGGCCCGACGAAGTAAGAAGGCAATTGATGCCTCAGACGTGGACGAAGCCGAAGATCGGGTCATTGCTGGCCCAGCGAAGCGCGACCGCGTCATCAATCCGAAAGAACGGAATATGGTGGCGTTCCACGAAGCCGGACATGCCATTGTTGGTTTGGTCCTGAGCGATTCGCGGACAGTTCGAAAAGTCACGATCATTCCTCGTGGACGCGCTGGCGGTTATGCGATCATGCTGCCAAAGGATGATCAATTCCTACTTACCAAGAAGGAATTGACAGAACAAATCGTTGGACTCTTAGGTGGACGAACAGCTGAGGAAATTATCTTTGGCGTTGAGTCTACTGGGGCATCCAATGACTTTGAACAGGCAACTCAAATTGCCCGCAGTATGGTGACGCAGTATGGGATGTCCGATCGTCTCGGCACGGTTCAGCTTGAAACTGAAGGCCAACCGTTCCTGGGTGCACAATATGGTCAGACACCACCTTATTCTGAAACGACGGCTACAGCCATTGATGATGAAATTCGTCGCATTATCGACGATGCCCATAAACAGGCTCACGAAATCATTGAGGCCCACCGTGAACAGCATAAGTTGATTGCGGAAGCACTGCTTAAATACGAAACCTTGAATGAAAAGGAAATCCTAAGCTTGTTCAACGATGGCAAAATGCCTGCTCGTGACCAAGATGAATTTCCAAGTGAAAAGGCCGCTACTTTCGAGCAATCCAAAGCAGCCCTTGAACACAAAGATAAAGAAAAGCAAGCAGATGAAGAAGCCAGTGGTAAAACTGATTCACCACAATCTGGTGATCAGCAAGCCAGTGACGACGATACTGATTCTGATGAGGTTGAAAAGCCAGACGATACTTCGACTGACAATTCATCTTCAAACAACGATGAACAGCAGGGTCCGCAAGCTTAGATTTGAATGATTTGAAAAAGTCCTTCTTAGCAGAGATGCTGAGAAGGACTTTTTTCGTCTTCTCATGTCATGGCTAAATTCAAATGCTGGCATGGCAGCAGGAAAAATCTCGTTAAGTATAGTTAAAAGGTGTGTCAGATTGCGGTAAAAAAATGACCGATCGATCTATTTTCGTTAATAATGAGGTTTTAATGCCTTTTATGAAAAGCATTACATAACGAACTGTTAACCTTTGAAGAGAAAGATTATCATATTTTAATAAATAATCATCTGGTTTTTGAGACTTGACACCTTAACTATGAAGTGCTAAAGCGCTATATTCGTATCATTAGATATTATATATATAAAAATATTTGTTGTTTTTTGAGACCTCTATTGTTAACATAAAATAAAGAACGTTATTAAATTGGGCATTAAATAATTAAGAGGACTAATTAGGGAGGGGTACTCAGGTGAAAAGCTTTTCAAAGTTGTTGATGATACTTATTATTTCAGTTTTGTCGCTAAGCCTTTTCCCTATTCAGAAAACATATGGTGCCGCAGATGGGTTTCCGGTAGCACCACCGGCCTCAACGTTGAATGCCAGTGATTACTTTACTAAGAGTCAAGCGGACCCAAAAAACTTCCCTAACGTCTCCGCTTTTAGCAAGGCTTATCCGCAGGCACTTATTGTCACAGGTAGTCGCGAGACGAAGAGTTGGCAGATTGGCGGTATGTGGTCTAAGTCAAAGATTGACCTGAATAGTGCATTTACATATGACACTTATCATTACTTTGGCTCGCATCCTGGAGTAGATGCTGATGGGATGGCCTTTGTTCTGCAAAACGATCCGTTGACGATAGGTGCTTATGGCTCCCCAGGTGGCGGACTTGGCGCCTATCCGTGGTCGACCGATGGCAAAAACAACATGATCAAGCAATATATCCGCAACGCACTTGCAGTTGAAATGGACAACTGGTGGAACGGATCCGGCGTCGCAGATGATCGATTTGATGTGAACTATCCAAATACGTTTGGGGTCGGCCATCTTGGCGTTGTTCGTCCGGGTGAGACACCGCTAACCACCAAAAAATCAGAAGATGTTGGACATCTTCAATATATTCAGTTAAATAAACCGCTTTCGGATGGCAAGTTTCGTCACTTTGTTGTTAAGTGGACACCGTCTGTGACGTATCAAAATGGGGTACGCATCTTAGGCGGCGATTTGCAATATTACCTTGACGATGACCCGACGCAAGGAAGCACTTTTCACATTAAAAATGTTCTAGACTACTTTAAATCAGACAAAGTCTATTACGGATACACCGGTGCTAGCGGCGCTAATCCTACTTTTCAGGCGGTTGCACTCATTAAGACACCTCAGAATGCAAAACCAGTCACTGTTAAGTTTACCGACTCTGCTGGCCAACAAATTGCTGATCCAGTCACGATCCCCGGTGATCCGGGTAACAGTTGGGACGCATCGTCTAGACGACCAGAATGGATTCAATATCAAAACAATTGGTATCAATATGCTAGCAAGTACACAGCTGATACGCCTGATGGCAAAGATTCAGGCCAATTTTCTGCGACAACGTCCTACACCGTGACCTACCAGTATCAATTGCGTCAGCCACCGGAAGATTTCGTTCTTCAAAAGGCGGTTCGCAATGACACAGCCGGCGAGACTGAGTTTAAGACGGAGACGAACGGCCAAAATGGCGATGGTGTCACGTATCAATTGCAATATACCAACTTGACAGGTATGGGCACGGGCAGCATCAAGGATCAGCTCGACCCGAATACCACTTATACAGATGGTTCTTTACAAATTGCAGATGCTGACACGAACAACGAGTTTGTGACAATTGACGACACGAGTTTCAAGACGAATGGCACCATTGCCTTTCCTTATACGATCCCGAATGGCCAAGGTTTCAGAGTTCGTTTTAAAGCCAAAATTGATCGAAAGGATACCGCAGAAACGATTCTCAACAAAGCCAGTGTGGGAACCTTATTCTCGAATCAGACGACCATACATTTACCGGCGACGACAGGCAAAGTTATTTTCCGCTATGTTGATCGGGCAAGTGACATGGCAAAACCAACCGAGATCGCGCCCGAAGTGACAGTGAGTGGTGATGTCGGCAAACATGTATCGGAAATTAACGCAGATCCGATTCGGCCAAAAGCAATTGATGGTTATACAGTGGTCGATCAGGCAACTTCCAGTGATCTCACAAGTGCGACTTTTGATCAAGCCAGCGTGGTTGATCCAGTGATCAGTAAAGACGATTTGGTGGTGACTTATCGCTATGAGAAACAAATGTTGAAACTGACCGTTGATCCAACACTTGACTTTGGTCAGTTTGACAATAAGTCGGTTGACCGAACCTATTACATTGGGGAAAACCAAAGCACGACCAAGCAACCATTGCCTTTTGGCGTCACGGTTGAAGATTACTACGGCACACAAGGTTGGCAACTGAGCGTACAACAGGACGGTCAATTTAAGTCAACTCCGAAACCAAACAGTCAAGATCCAAACTTACAGGTTGCTCAAACTTTGACCGATGCGACGCTGCATCTGATGAATCCTAAACTGAAACGAACAGATGCAACTTCAAATCCAACTTGGGCGCAGGAAGACACGATGGATTATCAAGCACCTGACGATTTTTCCTTGAATCCGACAGCCACCAGTCCAACTGTTTTAGCGCAAGTTAAAAAGAGCGGTCACTATCGCAATGATGGCAGCACTGATAAAGATCCGACCGGGACGTTGTATGACAATAGCGGATATGGCACATGGCGGATTAACTTTGGTGACAACGATAGCGGCGCGACAAGTGTTGGGTTACATGTGCCAGCAAGCACACCACGGTATCAGACCCGCTATCATACGACGCTCACTTGGAATTTGTCGCTTTTACCATAGGAGGAATGACTTTTGCAATGGAAACGAGGGCGGTGGCTGATTGCTGCCGCGGCATGCATACTGGTCGGTCTCGCACCGCAAAGCGTGGCCGCCGCCAGTAAAACCGAAACAACTGACTTTGAAGTGCAGCCGGTTTTGCCTGATGCGCAAGCAAATATGAAACTGAATTATTTTGATTTGGTGTATTCAAAAGATACAACGCACACCATCCAGATGCGAGTTCAAAATATTTCTGATAAGAACATCACAGTCAAGAGCGACGTACGAAACGCCTATACCCAAGATGGCGGCGGTATCGACTTTACACCGAGCACGAAGAATCTTGACCGAAGTCTGAAAACACCATTTACAACCGTTGCAACCTTAGACAAAGGTGGCGCCACGATTCAATTAGCACCGAAACAGATGAAGGTCATCAGTGCAACCATCAAAATGCCAAAACAGCGATATGATGGCATGATTTATGGTGATTGGCATTTTATCGAACATGTCGATAAAGGCGAATCTGGCGGCAACGCGGTTGGCTCGAACTATGCTTACTCAGTTGGGGTGGTTTTACGTGGGCAGAATTATGAAGTTTTTCCGAACGTCAAGTATGACGAAACAAACCCAATCTTATTTCAAAAACATCCCGCACTTGGCGTAACGTTGCGTAATGTTGAACCGATGGCAATCTCAAAAGCAAATGTCACTGTTGCAGTGGGGATGGATAGCGGCGATGTTAAAACGTACAAAGCTGATAATTTCATGATTGCCCCTAACTCGAAGATGGTCTTTCCGGTCTCATGGAGTTATGAATCAATGAAGCCCGGCACCTATCACATTAAGGTCACACTCAAAGGCTTGAACACGCAAAATCGTTTTCCAATGAGCTGGACGTTTAAGAAGACGATGAAGGTTAGTAACGTTCAGGCTAAGAGTATCAACGAACGTGCTATCAAGAAACCAGTCAATCACTGGCTTTATGCAACGATCGGGACAGGCGTCTTGCTATTAGCCAGTCTGGGGGGACTGCTATGGACTTTCAAGCTTCGTCCACGATGAAGAACGACTGGCAAGCCTTGCGATTAGTCCTCATCGGTGTTCTTGGTCTTGCTTTGATGAACATGTTTACTTTTACAAATCTTGTAAGCGCTACCGTCTCTAACAGCCAGCAAGCACTGATGGTCGCGCCAGTTTTACCTAGTGACAATCATGTTGGTAAAGGCGCTGGCTACTTCGATCTCGATCTTCCTAAAAGTGAGCGACGAACCATTACAGTACAGGCATACAACGCTAGCGCACAAATCTTAAAAGTGAATGCCGAAATTCTTGATGCGCAAACAGGAGCTAATGGCGTTGTTAGTTATGTAAAAGCCACTCAGGCGAATCGTAAATATCTACCGATCGCCGGGAGTGACTTAGTGAAGATTGATCGTCAATTTGAGCTCAAGCCGGGAGAAACGCGACAACTGCCAATTGTTTTGAAGCCGGGGAAAGGGCAGCCACGAGGAACTTATTTGTCAGCAATTCGCTTGTCAGCCTTAGCACCATCAACAACAGATACAAGTGTCCAAAACCGAATTGCTTATACGCTTGGCCTCGTCTTGCACAACGGTCATGTTGCTGGCAGCGTTAGCAACTTAAGGATGGGGCAGACATCTTTGGTACAAAAACGATCAGGATTTCAGTTGCGATCTCAAGTACAAAATCCTAAGCGAATTTTTTTAAAGGATGTTTCAGCCAAGATTAATCTGACAAGCGCAACGAGTCGCTTTTTCTCATTAACTGTCACCCGGGAGTTGCCACGAATCGCGCCACAAACAGTCTTTGATGTAACACGACTGATAACCGGACAAAAATCAGTGGCGGGTGAATATAAACTGACGAGTCGACTGAAACAAGGCAAACAGGTACGAGAAGACACACGGTACGTCAAAATCACTGGTTCAGGGGAACTGGTTACAAGTTCGGCAACTGCTTACCAAATTGCCCAACGAAAATGGCTTTGGGTCAAGCTTGTAATTGTGTTGGTTGTTTTACTACTGATTAGTTTCTTTATTTATCGGCACGTTCGCCGCAGCAAAGGAGGTGATGCTGTTGAAAGCACTGATCGCTAAATTTTCCTACCGACGCGTCAAGTGGTTTTGGATTGGTCTGTCCATCCTGCTGCTCATCGCCTTTGTGACGTGTCTTGTCTTTACGATCAAGACATACAACGATTTTAATACCTGGAAGACGGTCAATCTGTTCTGATCGTCAAGCTATCGCTTATTGAAACTGTTTTATACCGTGGATAAATCCATGATGTAAAAAATTTTAAGAGGAGGAATTTCAAAATGAAATTCACTAAAATGACAAGTGCGTTGGTCGCGGGTGCAACTTTACTTGCCGGTTTGGCAATCGCTGCCCCAGCGGCAACGCAAGCAGCTACTGTTCAAGGTAATGCAGGCGTTAACGGTGGTCAGGCACTACCGCAAGACGCCAAGACAACCGCGGGGATTTCCTTTGGTCAACTGCCGCCAACCGGTAACACCGGTTATCTGCGACTGCAAATGGTTCCTAAGATTTTGGACTTTGGTAACCACGAACAGTTCTTCTCAGATTACCCGGTTTTCACTGCTGACGGACAAAACGCAGGGCGGGCTGACAATACTCGCTATCCAAGTTATAAGAGCGGTAATACAAACTTGACCGCTGTCCTTAATACTGATGACACCGCTTTGGCTAATGTTAAGGGCAAGGCTTGGACAACGGTTGTTGATAAGCAAACGACACGTACTGATGCTGAGAACGCTGAAGATAAAACTGGCCAAACTGACAGTAAAGCCGGGGATTGGACACTGAGCGTCAAGGCAGATGGCCCACTTTCATTGAAGGACGATAATGGTGCCGATACTGGCAAGACCATTGACAATGCGACATTGACCATGCTGAACACGGCTTATGGTCAGACCGGTAATGTCTACGGTTTAACCAACGAATCTCAAGATGATGGCTTCACGCCGGTCGGTGCATTGGTACCATTGACTGACATCAGCAAAACAACAACGATGACTTTGAGTGGCACTGACACCAATCATCAGGTTGCACATGCGGGTACAGGTGAAGGTGAAGGCGCTAACGTCTTTGGCTGGGACAAGACCAATATCAAACTGGTTCTGCCTAAGACATCAGTCGTTAATAACGGTACGTACGAAACCACGTTAACTTGGACTTTGGCAACAGGCCTGAACTAAATTCAAATGACATCTTGAGCTTTTCACTTGGCCGGTACATAGGCCGAACGTGACCAAAGCTTTGATTAGTAACAATCAATACCTCGCTGATAGAAAGGCGGGGTATTTTTTATGGAAAGAAATGGACAGAGCTTTGCGACAAATATAAAAGTTGTTTATCCACGCTTGTTCAGGCGACTACGATAGCCGCATCTTTTCAATAACACCCATCTCTGGTAAAATAGCCACGTTTACCTTTCAGAAAAGAGGACCCTACATGAGTGACTATATCGCGAGCGCATTGTCGCGTGATGAACATTTTCGAATTTTCGCTGCTGATGCGACTCAAACAGTGCGTGAAGCGCAGCGGCGCCATGATACTTGGAGCGCTTCATCGGCTGCACTTGGTCGGACGCTTGTTGCCACAGCATTGTTAGCGGCTTCCGGGCTGAAAAACGCAGACGATATGTTGACGGTTCGCATTAAAGGCGACGGTCCCGTTGGCGCACTTGTCACGGATGGTACCAATGTTGGCACAGTACGCGGCTATGTTGAAGAACCGCACGTTAACTTGCCGCTGAATCTGGTCGGTAAAATCGACGTTGCGCGGGCTGTTGGCAAACGTGGCTTACTAGCAGTGACGAAAGACATTGGCGTCGGCGATCCTTTCACTGGGCAAGTTCCTTTGGTTTCTGGTGAGTTGGCAGAAGATTTTACCTATTATTTAGCCAAGTCAGAGCAAATTCCGGCCGCAGTTGGCCTGTCAGTCTTCGTCAATGCCGACAACACGATTCAGGTGGCCGGCGGTTTCATGTTGCAAGCCTTGCCTGGTGCCAACGATGCGGAGCTCTCTGAACTTGAAGCCAACGTCAAAACATTACCGTTGGTTTCTGAATTATTAAAAAGTGGCCTGACACCAGAGCAAATTATTCAGCGAATTGCCGGTGACGAACCAGTCCAATTTCTTGATGCGCAGCCGTTAAAATTTGCCTGCAATTGTTCAAAAGAACATTTTGGCGATATTATGGCAACTTTACCGCATGCTCAATTACAGGAAATGATTGATCAGGACGGTGGTGCAGAAACCACGTGCAAGTTCTGTGGCAATCAATATCATTATAGTGTGGCGGACTTGGAAGCCTTGATGGCCCGACACGAATAGTTGCAGTTGACACTTATTTTAAGTAAAGTTAGCAAGGCGCAAGCAAGAAAGAGGTGGCCTGTATGTGGCATATTGCCGATGTTGAAATTCCGAATCGCTTAGTTGTTGCACCAATGGCGGGTGTGACTAACGCGGCCTTTCGGGTAACGGCTAAAGAATTCGGTGCCGGGTTAGTGGTCTGTGAAATGATCAGCGACCGTGGGATCATGTATAAAAACGAAAAAACTCTGAATATGTTATTTGTAGATCCGCGTGAACATCCAATTTCTATTCAGATTTTTGGTGGTACCAAAGAGACTTTAGTGAATGCGGCTAAGTTTGTGGACCAAAACACGGCAGCCGACATCATTGACATCAACATGGGGTGCCCGGTCCCTAAAGTGACGAAGACAGATGCCGGGGCGCACTGGCTGCTGGATCCTGAAAAAGTTTATGAAATGGTTGCAGCTGTGACAGATGCCGTCTCTAAACCAGTGACAGTCAAAATGCGGACTGGCTGGGACGAGAACCATGTCTATGCTGTTCAGAATGCCCTAGCTGCAGAACGGGGCGGTGCCGCGGCGCTTGCCATGCATGGTCGTACCCGTAAACAGCTTTATGCTGGTCATGCGGACTGGAACATTTTGAAAGAAGTGAAACAGCACCTCACGATTCCGTTCATGGGCAACGGTGACGTTCGTACCCCGCAAGATGCTAAGCGGATGTTAGACGAAGTTGGTGCTGATGCTGTTATGGTTGGCCGTGCGGCATTAGGTAATCCGTGGGTATTAAAACAGATGTCGGCTTATCTGGAAGACGGCGAATTGATCCCGGAACCAACACCGCGCGAGAAAATTGCGACAGCAAAGCTGCAATTACAACGGCTGGTTGACCTTCATGGCGAACATCAGGCCGTTCGGGAATTTCGGATGCAGGCAGCTTACTACTTGAAGGGAATTCCGCGCTCGGCTAAAACCAAAGCCGCGGTGAATATGGTTGATACGCAGGCAGAGGTTGATCACATCTTTGATGATTTTGTTGAACAAACCGAAGAGCGCGCTCGCGAACGGCAAGCTAAAGCATAAATTAGCAGTGTTTCATTGACACACGCCTGTCCACTTTTGTTGGTCAGTGACGAGTGTCTTTTTGTTAGAGTAGGTTGCTTTTTGGATGTAAAATTGTCATCATCAAAGAGTGGTAAAAATTGAAACGGAGGAACATGTGTTGGCTAAGGATAACGGACAGCAACCAGAAATGAATGACCAAATGATTGCGCGGCGAGAAAAGATGGAAGCCTTGCGTGAAGCGGGCATTGATCCATTCGGGCACCGATTTGACCGGACCCATACCGCAGCGAAAGTACGCGAAGAATTCGGTGAAGATGATAAAGAGACACTGTTGGATGAAAAACCAGAAGTGACAATTGCCGGCCGGATGATGTCTAAACGTGGCAAAGGCAAGGTTGGATTTGCGGATATTCGTGATCGTAGCGGGAAGATGCAGATCTATGTACGTAAAGATGTCGTTGGCGATGACAACTACATGATCTTCAAAAAGGCCGATCTTGGCGATATTCTTGGTATCAGCGGTGAAGTCATGAAAACTGATTCTGGCGAGCTGACGGTTAAAGCCAACCATGTGACCCATCTTGCTAAGGCACTCCGCCCATTACCTGATAAGTGGCATGGTCTGACCGATGTCGAGCAAAAGTATCGGAAGCGTTACCTTGATCTTATTTCTAATGAGGACAGCTTTGATCGTTTTGTTAAGCGAACCAAGATTGTCAGTGCTGTCCGTGAATACTTGGACAACAATGGTTTCTTGGAAGTCGAGACACCAGTCTTACACAATCAGGCTGGCGGGGCGAATGCTCGTCCATTCGTGACTCATCACAATGCACTTGATATTGATTTATATTTGCGGATTGCTCTTGAACTGCACTTAAAGCGTCTAATTGTTGGCGGCATGGAACGTGTTTATGAAATTGGCCGAGTTTTTCGGAATGAGGGGATTGATACCAAGCATAATCCCGAGTTCACTGAACTTGAAACTTATGCCGCCTACTGGGATTTGACAGATGTTATGACCGAAACTGAAGGGATTTTCCGGTTTGCTGCGCATAAGGTGCTAGATACCGGGAAGCTCACCTATCAGGGAATGGCGATTGATCTGGACGCACCGTTTGCCCGAATTAATATGTTGGACGCCATTAAAGACAAGACTGGCGTGGACTTCTGGCCTGAAATGAGTGTCGATGATGCGCGTAAACTTGCCGATGAACATGATGTTCACTATGAACCTTATTGGAAGGTGGGCCATATTATCAGTGCCTTCTTCGATCAGTTTGTCGAAGAGACGCTCATTCAGCCGACCTTCATCACGGGCCATCCAATCGAGGTTTCACCACTGGCAAAGAAGAATCCAAAAGACCCGCGGTTTGTTGAACGTTTTGAACTATTTGTTGGTGGCGGTGAATACGCTAATGCCTTTACAGAATTAAACGATCCAATTGATCAGCGCCAGCGTTTTGAAGCGCAGGCAGCTGAAAAGAGTGCTGGTAATGACGAAGCACAAGGTATCGATGACGATTACGTTGAAGCTTTGGAATACGGCATGCCGCCAACTGGTGGTCTCGGAATCGGGATTGATCGCTTAGTCATGTTGCTGACTGATGCACCATCCATTCGCGATGTCCTTTTGTTCCCAACATTGCGGCCATAACCAATCATGATATGTCGCCCTTGTGGCGGCATTTTTTATTTTCCGAAAGATATGACGGTCACCAGGATATAAGTGGCGCAAATCACGGATAATATTGTGCTATTATTCGCTAACATTCGGAGAGCGATTTTTAATTGAAAAAGTTGTTGACGATGGCGCAAACTGTTGGTATGATAAAAAGCGTCGTAAATGAGCAACAACGATTACCGATCAGGTATGAAAAAAAGTTATTGACAAGCATTGATTGCTTGTGATAATATATCAAAGTTGTCTTTTGACAAGGTCGTCCTTTGAAAACTGAACAAAGTTTCGTT
>ENA-OWZV01000019-OWZV01000019.1-human-gut-metagenome-genome-assembly--contig:-NODE-19-length-68256-cov-17.423249_pt1 | contig 68256 bp, 56 predicted proteins | sample MGYA00249264_ERZ652123 | MGnify/ENA primary metagenome ERZ652123 (study PRJEB26925, sample SAMN05827256) | human gut metagenome | biome: ENVO:2100002; feature: ENVO:00000062; material: ENVO:00002003... | reverse complement strand
GCTCCCCAAATGGAGAACCGCCTCAAATGATAAATTTATTCTTCAACACCAGTTGGCGTAGAGCCATAAAAAGCCGTGATGAACCTTTTTCACATAAAAGATTCATCACGGTTATTTAAATTAGATGAAGGTATTGATTTTAAAACAAATCACTCCCGCGTCAAGTCACTGCCCTTAACCCAGCCATGCCCATTCACATAGAAAAAGGTCTGTGCAGCAGCGCCTTGCATCTTAGCTTTCACTTTAATTTTGCGGGTAACGCGATAGTCCTTGTGGTTAGCCAGTGTCCCGACCTTTTCAAAGCTGGCCGTTGGTGCATCGGCGGCGAAAGTTCCTTTATAGGCAGCAGCGGTTGATTTTGTTCGATAGGTTCGAGTTTTGTCGAAGATGACTAACCCGTCGCCTTTGATCGTGTAGGTCACACTGTGTTGATCCATATTCGCCTGCGTCATATCAGCCGCAATCGTACTGCTGGCGGCAAAGAGTGACAGACCCACCAGTGCGATGACAAAACGATGCTTTTTCATTTGACAACTGCTCCTTTGTTTTTTAACTATTATAGTTATTTAATCTGGATGGTCAATCTTTGCGTACCAACCTTAAGCTTCTCGCAAGAAATCCGGATGTTATTTTTGAACAATCTCAAAGCAACAAAAAAGCCGTCATCGTCGCCGTTCAGAACCTCCTGAACAATGATGATACCGGTTTTTTTACCGAACGATTTACTTAGGTTGAATGAGTCCCATGGCATCCATCGTTTCAGCAATCTGCATGGAATTCCAAGCAGCACCTTTCAATAGATTGTCAGAAACATTCCACATATGGAAAAAACGTGGGTTTTCGGTATCTGGTCGAATGCGGCCAACGAAAACATCTTTGCTGCCAACGGCGTTCATCGCTTGCGGATACACTTGTTTGCTTGGGTCGTCTTGAACAACGACACCAGGAGCATGCGCCAATGCCTCGCGAATATCATCGGCAGTTGCCTTGTCGTCTTCGACTTCGAAGTACACTTCTTCAGAGTGGGCAATTGGCACCGGAATTCGAACACAGGTTGCGGTTACTTTGATGGTATCGCTGTTCATATCCCCAGCCATGATCTTCTTGGTTTCGTGGATCATTTTCCATTCTTCATGGCTATAGCCATCCGGTTCGAAAACATCGATTTGCGGCAAGGCATTGAAGGCGATCGGATAATGTTTCTTGTCACCCGCCGTTGGTAAAATCTGCGGGTCAAGCGGTTTGTCGGCCAATGCAGCGCGAGTTTCATCAAGCAATTCATTCACAGCTGATTGCCCAGCGCCAGAAACAGCCTGATAGGTCGAAACGACCACTTGTTTAAGACCAAAGGCTTTCCGAATCGGTTCAAGCGCAGTGACCATTTGAATCGTCGAACAGTTTGGATTTGCAATGATCCCACTGTGTTGCCGCAACGCTTCCGGATTCACTTCTGGGACAACCAGCGGAATTTCTGGTGCCATTCGAAAAGCACTCGTATTATCAACCACGATAGCCCCAGCTTTAACCGCGGCTGGTGCAAATCGCTTGGAAACTGAACCGCCAGCAGAAAATAAGGCAATATCAATGCCCTTGAATGAATCATCGGTCGTCTCATGGACGGTCAGCGTCCCATCACGGTAAGGGACTTGCTTTCCTTCTGAGCGCTTGCTGGCAAGTGCCAAGACAGACGCAATCGGCAGTTTACTTTCTGCCACCATTTTTAACATCCGGGTGCCAACAGCTCCAGTTGCCCCAACAACTGCTACGTGATAACCTCTCATGATCTAAACTCCTTCTGTCAATGTGTTTGCTAACTTCCGATGCGGCAGTGCGTCAATAAATCGTTCATACTCAGCCTGTTCGCCAGTCGCGTGAATCTCAGCTTGTTGCCAGTCGCCTGCGAGTAACGCCGTGTCTGGCAAGGTAATCGTCGCCGTGACCGTTGCATTCCCGATCAATTCAATCCAGTAACGCTCGCCGTCATGATGGACAATTGTTTTGACCATTCCTCCTGGATTATACACGGTATTGACCCGATCAAAAGCAGCTTCCTCTGGATGCGTCAAAATAAAAGCCAAGGTCGTTGCTGACATGCCAGTGCCACATGCATTGGTGAACCCGACACCCCGCTCATACGTCCGAGCAAATAAGGTATCCTTATCTAAGATTTCGGCAAAAGTCACGTTGACCCCTTCCGGAAAATAAGGATTTTTGGCATTCAGCATCTTGCCAATCCGTTCGAGATCGGACCCAGCTAATACCTCAGGTGAGACGAAAGCAATTAAGTGCGGATTGGGCACAGCAATGGCGGTGAATTTCAAGCTCGGATGAATCGCTGGCAAAACAGTATCCACAATTCGGTCAACGCCAAGATTGGCAAACGGCAAGTCCTGAGGCGCAAAACTAACCGGCGAAATTTCCACTGAGTAGGCCGGTACGCCTTCTGCCAGTTGCGGCTGACGAGCAACGGCAAGATCAGCAAAATCCGTGTGCACCTTGAACGTCGCTTGCCCAGTTTTTTCACTCAGATAACGTGCAACCGTGCGCAGACCGTTGCCACACAATTTAGCAAAACTACCATCAGTGTTGACCACCGTCATTTTGCCAGCCGTTCCCGGCGCCGCCGTGACGGCCAAGACCCCGTCCGCACCGCCAAGCAACCCTGTTTCAGCGTTCGTTAGCTGTTGGGTCACGGTTGCTAATTGGGTGTTTGTCAACGGCTGAGTTAACTGCGTTTCATCGAAAAGAAAGAAACTATTTTCGGAACCATGAACCTTTTGCAAAGTCACCATGTTAGTGCACCTCCAAACGTTGATTAATCGGTATAAAAAAAGCATTGTAGATCGTTTTAACAGCGCGATTGGCCGACTCACGTGAGGTTCCCAGCATCAGAGAAATCTGAGAGGCCCCCTCATTAATCATTGAGACATGAACGCCGGCGGTTGCGAGCGGTTGTAGAATGGTTTGAATCAATCCGGTTCGTTGCGCCATCCCTTCACCAACGACCATGATGATCGCATAGTCATCAATCCACTTCAGCACATCTGGATGAACCGCCGCTTGAATCTCGGCACAAATTGTCTTGCGTTTGGCCTCAGTTAGCTGGCGATCATCTAAAATAATGGTTAGATCATCAATTCCGCTGGGCATGTGCTCATAACTAATGCCATTGTGGGCTAACACCTGAAGGATCTTCAGAGTGAAGCCAACTTCCTTATTCAACAGATATCGATGCAGGTAGATCGCCCCAAAATGTTGGGAACTTACAATCCCGGTAATGGCATGCTTCGGGACAAAATGCTGTTCTGGGACGATCATCGTCCCTGGAGCAGCAGGATGATTGGTGTTTTTAAGATTAATCGGTACCTGCCCAGCAATCGCTGGCAGAATCGCTTCATCATGAAAAACACCAAAGCCGCCATAAGACAGCTCTCGCATTTCCCGATAGGTCATTTCACGAATCATTTGCGGATTCGCCACCACCCGTGGGTCAGCAGCCGCTACGCCATCGACATCAGTAAAGTTTTCATATAAGTCGGCATGAAAACCGTTAGCCAAAATCGCTCCCGTGATATCGGAGCCACCACGAGAAAAGGTGGCAATATCGTCATTGCTGGTATAGCCATAAAATCCCGGTACAACCAAAACCCCAATTGGTCGTCGAAATGTAGCGAGGTTGCGATAGGTTTCACGTGAAACTTCGGCATCATTGGGATGATCTGTGACCACAATTCCTAACGACTTCGGTTCGCCATAGGTGGCTTCAATCCCCTCATGATTCAACACTGCGGTCATTAAAAACGCGTTCAACTTTTCACCGCGCGCCTTAAAGCCTGCCATTAAATAATCATTGTTCTTGAAAGTCAACTTTGGTAACTGGTCTAGCTCTTCTTCAATCGCGGCCATGATCGATGCTTCGAGCTCAAAATCATCGGCGATTGCCTGATATCGAGCAACGATTTCTGCAACAATGGCAGCCACAGCTTCATGCCGCATCACTGCCTGTGCATACTGAATCAATAAATCGGTCACCTTGGTGTCTCCCGGGTGCCGTTTACCTGGCGCACTCGTCACGATCACCTGCCGAGCTGGGTTAGCCTTCATGATCGCCACGACCTTGGCGAATTGTGAACCATTTGCTAGCGATGAACCGCCAAATTTTACGACACGCACGATAAACTGCCTCCTAGACGTCACGACAAATGAGAACTTTGTCATTTTATCCTGTACTTTAACAGACTCTCCCAGAAACACAAGCCCCAGCATGTCGCTAACATGACACGTTTTCGGGTTACTGCATAGAGACAATGTTTTTAAATTTGTTTTTAATGACCTGAGTTCACAGTCACCAGTCTCTGTCACCGCAGGGCCAGCTCGGACTATCGGACAAATGCCAACTATAGGAGAACTAAAAGCCTCGAAGACAGACCTATCTCACTTAAAACGCGCGAACAGGCCCAGAAGCCTGCACATAAGGACCTCAAGCCTCACTGGCCAAGACCCAGCCATTGAGGCTTGAGGCCGCTTATGCTCCGGTTTCTAAGCGGGCCTGTTCGCGCTCTCTCATTATTTATTTGACGTCCACGTCTTTTTATTATAGGCTGGTGACAAACAGATAGAGGTTGCAACCAACATGAGTAGCTTGATCGAGCGGGATCCTTCGTGATGACATCAAGCCAAAGGGGCGGTTGCCGAAATGGGGGCGCCGGGATCGGCAAACCTGTTGGGCCAGGATTGAATAAGTCCTGTACTGTCGCTTAGAAACCTAAGCGGGGCGCTATCATTCAAGTAGATTGCAAGTTGGGATCTTTTTGTTTGACGCGTGGCCAAACAAAAGGATCCCTTTTCGTTTGCCATCGCCCTGCCAAATTCGGGAGGATGAACTTATGGATTTTGCCACAAATCATGAAGGCCAATTAACCATCGGCGGGGTCGCTGCCAGCCAGTTGGCCCGAACATTTCAAACCCCACTTTATGTGTACGATGTTGGCGCCATTCGCCAGCAAATTCGCGCATTTAAACGTGTTTTTGAAGAAGCAGATGTGTCATATGCCGTGAGTTACGCCTCCAAAGCCTTCGCGACCATTGCGATGTACGAAGTCGCCAAGTCAGAAGGCGCGCACGTTGACGTGGTGTCCGGCGGTGAACTTTACACCGCTCAGGCAGCCGATTTTCCAATGGCGGCGGTCAGTTTTCATGGCAACAACAAAAGCAAAGCTGAACTGACACAAGCATTGGATGCCGGGGTTGGCACCATCATTGTGGACAATTTTCACGAACTGGATCTCCTTGATGACCTTTTAGGTGACACCGTTGGTCAACAGGACGTTTTAATCCGTGTCGCCCCTGGTATCAGCGCGCACACACATGCCTATGACCAGACAGGCCAAACCGACAGTAAATTCGGTTTCGATCTCGCTAGTGGTCAAGCAGATGAAGCCGCCAAGCGCATTTTAGCCGACGATCATCTCAACCTGCTTGGCATCCACGCCCACATTGGCTCCCAGATCTTTGAAGTGGCAGGCTTCGAGGCCGTTACCCAAAAGCTGCTGCATGTCCTTAATAACTGGCATCAGCAATTCGGCTTCATCCCCAAAGTCCTGAACGTTGGCGGCGGCTTCGGCATTGCTTATACCAAGCAAGACGATCCGCTGCCACCAGAAGCCTTTGTTAAGGCAATTCTGGCAACCTTGAAATCACAAAGTCAAACGCTTAACTGGCCGTTGCCAGCCATCTGGATTGAACCCGGCCGTTCGATTGTCGGGCCAGCCGGCTATAGTCTCTATACCGTCGGCAGCCGTAAAGATGTCCCGGGATTGCGGCCATACGTTGCCGTTGACGGTGGCATGGGCGACAATATTCGTCCTGCCTTGTATCAAGCAACCTACACGGCCGTTTTAGCTGACCAGCCAAATGCTGCGCCAGCTGAACATGTCCACTTGGTCGGCAAGTATTGCGAATCCGGCGATATTTTGATCGATGATGCACCGCTGCCCACAACCACATCAGGCGATGTCGTTGTTGTTTTTGACACTGGCGCATACGGCTACTCAATGGCATCCAACTACAATCGCAATCCGCGACCCGCCGTTGTTTTCGTGGAAAATGGCCAAGCCCAGCTGGTCGTGACCCGCGAAACCGATGCTGATCTCATTAAAAATGACTTACATTACGCCGCACCAACTGAGCAGCCTGCTCCAGCTCAAACCGACGCCACTGCCGCAACCAAATAGGAGGCCGATTATGGCACAGTTAGATACTCAAAAAATTATTTCCACCATCGCTAATAGCAAAAAAACCACCCCAGTTAAGGTTTATCTCAAGGGCAAACTAAGCGAGCTGCATTTCCCCAAAAGCGTTCATGCTTTCATCGGTAAACATACCGGCACCGTGATTGGCGACTGGGCAGAAATTAAACCCATTTTGAAAAAAGCCAAGTTAGATGACTATTATGTTGAAACCGCCGGCCGCAACACCGGGGTTCCATTGCTGGATATCAAGGCGGCTAATGCGCGCATTGAACCTGGCGCCATTATTCGTGATCAGGTGCTCATTGGCGACAATGCGGTGATCATGATGGGCGCGATTATCAACATTGGTGCAGAAATCGGTGCTGGCACCATGATTGACATGGGAGCGGTCCTTGGTGGCCGGGCAATCGTCGGCAAGCACTGCCATATCGGCGCTGGCACCGTGCTCGCCGGGGTTGTGGAGCCACCTTCAGCTAAGCCCGTCACGATTGGTGATCACGTCATGATCGGCGCCAATGCCGTTGTCCTCGAAGGCACCACAGTCGGTGAAGGCGCGGTTATTGCTGCTGGCGCGGTTGTCATTAACGATGTTCCCGCGCACACCGTGGTCGCTGGTGTTCCTGCGAAAGTCATCAAACAAGTGAATGACCAAACCGAAGCCAAAACCGTCCTACTCGACGAACTCAGAAAGCTGTGACTTATTAATGAAGGAAGCTGACCTCATCACCCTTCGCCGCCAACTCCATCAAATCCCCGAACTAGCCTTGCAGGAAAAAGAAACGCACGCCTTATTGCTAAAAACCATTCAAGGGCTGCCCCAAACATATCTCACCATCCGCACCTTGCCAGACCTGCCAACCGCTTTACTCGTCAAGGTCCAAGGGTGCGATCCGCAGCGTACGATTGGCTATCGGACCGATATCGACGCGTTACCGGTTGCCGAAAAAACCGGGTTGCCATTTGCCTCTAAGCATTCCGGCATCGCGCACGCTTGCGGACATGATATCCACATGACTGTCGCCCTCGGCATCCTCAGTTATTTTGCTGAACATCAACCAAAAGATAACCTCATCTTTTTCTTCCAACCAGCCGAGGAAAGTAAAAATGGCGGCAAGCTCGCCTACGATATGGGCGCATTCACCGGCGATTGGCACATTGATGAGTTTTATGGCCTGCATGATCGCCCAGATCTACCGGCTGGGACGATCAGCACACGCCTCGGCACCCTTTTTGCCGGCACAACCGAAATCAACGTTGACCTCATCGGCAAAAGCGGTCATGCTGCCTTGCCGCAAAATGCCAATGACATGATCGTCGCGGCGGCAAGCTTCATCAGTCAGATTCAAACGGTCGTTGCCCGTAATGTCGGACCAACCGACAGCGCCGTGATTACTTTTGGCTTGATGCGCGCAGGTACGATCCGCAATGTCATTGCCGGCAGGGCACATCTCGAAGGCACTTTACGCGGCTTCACCCAGCAGCAGATTGACTTTCTGCAACAACGAATACGCGACATCGGTCAAGGCATTGCCGCCAGTTTTAACTGCCAAGTCAAAGTTGCCTTGAACCAAGGCGGCTACTATCCCGTTGAAAATAATGACAAACTCACCAAAAACTTTATTCAAGTGATGAAAGATGATCCTGACGTGACATTTGTCGATACAAAGCCTGTCATGACAGGTGAGGATTTTGGCTATCTATTAAATAAGATTCCTGGCACCATGTTCTGGCTAGGCGTCAATGACCCTGACTCACAGCTACATGCAGCCGACTTTTCACCTGACGAAGCCGCACTCGTGCCTGGTGTCACCGCCGTTGTGCACTTTCTTGAACATCGAATGCTTGAAAAAGTGTGAGCCAGTATAAGTCATCATTCGTAGTTACATTAAGACAGAGCGCGAACTAGCGCAGGTTTCTGGGCTGGGTAGCGCGTTTATAGGAGGGTCATCATGCAAAAAGCAGAACTGATCACCGCGATTGTGACGCCATTCAATGATCGCGACGAAATTGACTATGGCGTCATGCAGCGACTTGTCGATCATTTAATCGCAGAAGGTACTGACGGTTTTGTCGTCGGTGCTACCACCGGCGAGGGACCAACACTCAGTCATCCAGAAAAAATCACGCTTTATACCCGCTTCGCCGATATGGTTCATGGCCGCGCACTTGTGATTGCTAATTCTGGTTCTAACAACACCAAAGAAACCGCCGCCTTCACTCATGAAGTTGGCGGCATTGCCGGTATTGATGCCACCTTGGTTGTTGTCCCTTATTACAACAAGCCAGATCAAAACGGTATGATCGCCCATTACACAGCCGTTGCTGCAGCGGCGCAGAAGCCGATCGTCATTTACAACATTCCAGGCCGCACCGGTGTTGATATGTTACCAGCAACCGTTGCGACACTGGCGCAAAATCCCATGATTCAAGGCATCAAGCAATGCGGCAGCCTCCCTGCCTTGAGTGACATCATTGACCGTACCAAGCACGACGCTTTCAACGTTTGGACAGGCGAAGACGCTCAGGCACTCAACATCAAGACACTCGGTGGGATGGGAGTCATTTCCGTTGCAGCCCATCTTTACGCCCACAGTATCCGTGAAATGTACGCCGCACTCGATCGTGGCGACATCACCACAGTCGCCGCCTTGCAACGCCAATTGTTGCCAAAAATGGCGGCTCTATTCCATTTCCCATCCCCTGCGCCAACCAAAGCTGCCCTCAATGCGTTAGGCTTTCAAGTCGGCAGCCCACGCTTGCCGTTACTACCCCTGAACGCCAGCCAACAGCAGGAACTCGCCCATCTACTGGGCGTGCCAGAACTATCAGCCATTGAAGCGGAGGTGCTCGCATGATTCAGGTTCTTGTTGCCGGTTTTCGTGGTGCCATGGGTCAGAAAACAGTCAAAATGGTTCAGTCACATCAAGGTTTCGCATTAAGCGCCGTTTTCGACCCTAAAATTACCGACCTTAATCCAAAAAGTTACAACTTGCCTACCAACGTGCAAGTACTCAACACCTATGACCAGCTTCATGCACACGTGGCAGATGTCTGGGTCGACTTCACCAATCCCAGCGCCGTTGCTGCCAACATTGAAGCTGCCATCAATGCCGGCATCCATCCAATCGTCGGCACCAGCGGCATGGACCCTGCCAATCAGGAACGACTGATCAAACTTGCCAATGCCAAACACCTCGGTGGCTTGATCGCCCCGAACTTCGGGCTCTCAGCAGTGCTTTTGATGAAGTTCGCACAAGCAGCTGCTGCCTACTTCCCTGATGCCGAGATCATCGAAATGCATCATCAGGACAAAGCCGATGCCCCTTCTGGCACCGCCATCGCCACCGCCCACAAAATCGCCGCCGGACGTACCCAAAAGCCATTGCCAACCATCGACAATGACGCCCGCGGCCAACGTGTCGATGACGTCCCGATCCACGCCGTTCGCCTACCCGGCTACATTGCCCACGAACAAGTCCTCTTCGGCGGCCCCGGTGAAGCCCTCACCATCCGCCAAGACTCCTTCGACCGCCAAAGCTTCATGCAAGGCGTCGCAGTCGCGATTAGTAAGGTACAGGACGCGGATCGGTTGTTTGTGGGATTAGAGAACTTTTTGTAGGCAAAGAGAACGCGCTGACTTCGCTTGAAAAAGCTGAGTCAGCGTGTCTTTTTGATACAGACTTGGTAGTGTCTTGAATCAATACTTTCGATCAACAAATACATAAACGATGATATCTTGTGATAACCTATGATTAAAAAATCAGTGGTTATGTAGCTCATTCTAGAAATCATTGTTTAATTTAATTCACGCTATAAAGATGACTACTAACTGTACAACGACTAAAAGTAAAACCAAGAGTATTGATCTCAATATATTATGAGTTTTGTGAATCAGCAAGCCCCCGAAAAGAAAAAGTGCAGTAATATAAGCGATTGGAATGTCAGTTTGAAAAAATGGAGATGTCAGTGTACTTATGGCAGGTTGAAGGCTTGATACAATCAGGAAAATAAGGAAGATGCATTGGAATTCATATTTTAAATTCTTTTTTTTAAATAAATTGGTGGCTAAAAAGCTAAATACTGAGGTCAAAAGAGAAGAGACTATCATACTCGCCAAAAAAACAAACAATATTAGAATTATAATGACCAATCGCATTGTATTGTTGGTAACAACTTGATGAATCATAGATGCAAATTCTTTCGGATCTTTGGTTCTGTATAAAAGACCGAACATGATTATTTGTAACACGGAAAAGCCAAGAATCATCGTTGTGATTTGTCGTTTGTCAGATTTGATCATCTGGGGTAGACCCTTTCTGTTGAATAATTTTATGATGGGTCAAAACATTGGCATAACCTGTCATCACGCCTTTTGCAATTGTTGGTGAATGAGTACACATCAAGACAAACTTATTTGACTCTCTCATCATATCAATGCTGATTGTCAGCGATTTCTGATCCAGAGCTGAAAGCGGTTCATCAAACAAGAAAAAGAAATCACGTTTAATAAGAAAGAACAAAATCATTTTTATTTTTTCTCGCATTCCTAATGAATATTCAACCGTCGGAACTTTTAATGCAAGAATATCGAGTTCCAAAAGTTTGGCAGCGTATCTAACATCTGAATCTTTAACTTTTAAACCAACACTATACAATATAAATTGGATGTTACTAAGCCCCGAAATATTATCAATAAGTGCCAACCGCTCAGGAAATAAAATAACTTTTGGAGGAATATTTTTAGGAGGTGTATCCGATTGTTGTTGAGAAGCCAATATACTCAGTAAAGTCGTCTTTCCGACTCCATTTCTACCCAGAAGAAGGTTAATATGATTTCTTCTCAGCAGAAGACTTTGATCAACAAATAAGTGTCTTTCACCGAATGTTTTTGTTAAGTGTGAAATGAGCACATCCTCATTCATTAAATACCCTCATCATTTCCGGCAATGCAATTTTTGTTTCCACAAACGCGGCAACAAGCAGTATTAACTCACCAAAAATAAGGACAATCAGGAATACTTTCATCCATTTTATCTGTGATGTTACTGAGTTGTCTCTGACCGCTTTAGCAAATGAAATCGGAATCACCATAACTGCCAACTCAAAAAAGCTGTGCGGTATCGTTATTACTACGGTTGTCAAATATAAATGAGCCGCAAAAACGGTAATCGCATTTAATTTAAAAAATAAACCCATTAAAGACAAGAAAATTATAAAAGCTCCTCCAAAGCCCTTCGTTAATGGACTGATCACCAACGAAAGTATAAACAACAAACTATTATGCATAAAGATGTTCCACAAGCTAACTGAGTTATGAAAAACAGCCTGATTTGTCCCTCTCATCTCAGCCTCAGAAAATAAGCCGTTAATCACAAGCAACGCGAAACAAATCAGTGTAATGCTCAGCACTTTTAGGTATGAATATAGTATCTTTCTTTCAAATTGAATCATATCAATATCAAGGCTCCTCCAACAAAAAAGTTTACAATCATCAGAGTGACTCCCAGAGTGAGAATTTGTCGTTTCTTGGCGCTAACTCCAATATAAAGAGCAATCTTTTGACTGACTTCAAAATATAAATGGGTAGCCAATGGCGCTAGTAAAGAAAAGGCACAGATACTACTTAAACTAATGAATACGGAATGATAAAATCTTTCTCGGTTGAATACCACAAGGTTAAGGAATGCCCAAAGTATAAATACGGAAAAGTCTTTCAAAAAAAGATTTGCAATGTTTCGGAAATTAGCTCTCCGAAACATCGACCAAAGTAGTTCCAAATAATCACTTTTAACAAACGCCACAAATAATATATATGAATTGATCCAAAAACCGGTTAAGGTGACTATTGTAACTTGAGTGAGTATCATCTGTACAAACATGTATAGGAAATAGAAGAGTGCAAACTTACATACTGTTCGGTTTCTCAATAGCGAGGGCGTCGTATCGCCGAGTCCCGTATTGATTAATAGTTTTAGACGTCGTTGTCTCCATATCATAAAAACACAAAGAATAAAAGCGCTAACTGCAAGTAACGATATTACTATATGCCAATGTCCTTGATTCAACCTGATATCTGCCAGAAAACGAGATACATCTTCAGACAGCTTTTGAAGTTTGAAAAATGACAGACCCGCTATAAACTGTGATAATACGCCTTTATACTTTATAGTAAGACCTTGTATGATGAGTAGGGCAATTATATATTTACCATACTCAAATTTGGGATGTTGGCTTCCTCCCCGCCTCACTTGATTAAGCAATGACACCTCCTCAAACAGAAGTGTATTTATAAAACTTAGCAGTATTAAAAGTTGCGTCTCTTGTTTTATAAAAGGTAAGGACAGAAGTAATGGTAGATACATAAGCAAAAGAGCAATGAAATGAAACAATAGAATACCGTTCATTAGCCCTTTGACTTGATTTGTCATTCTTGGAGATGATGGTAAATCAATAAAATAAGAAAGAAATGAGCTCGCACCGTCTAGTATATATGTTGAGCTACTGTATCCCAAAAAGATGACGATGCAAATTCCCATCACAAAAGAATTCCCTTTTTCGGTTGCCGAAAGCCCAATAACGAACAGTGATATAAGTGTTCCTAGGGAAATATATATGATGATGAATAGGAAAAAAGGAGCGTCTTCAGGCCTTAAAAGATACCCCTTTTTGGTTCTAATCAAGTTTAAGCTGTATTCAACGAGCATCTTGAAAATTAACATTTTACCAGTTCGCGAGACTCTGTAAATTGCCGTTTAGAACCTGTCCCAATAACCAGTCTCCACCAAAAGAAATCAAAGCACTAACCACTGTCCACGACCCGAAAACTTTCAGGGCATGTCGAATGTTTTTGGTGGTTTTGTACACTTTACGAGCAGTCTTCAAACCATTTAGAAATGCTGCAGCACTCACAGCAGGTACAATTGTGTGCATGTGCATGCCGCCTGCACTAAACAAGCTTGTTCCAAACATTAAAACAATAATAACCGTGGCAGCAACCCCTAGTGCGAAAAACGTGGTCACACGTGAACCGCTTGATTGCAATCTGATAGAGCCATATTGTGCATTGTTCATTTCTTAACCCCCCTATAAACCTTTCACCGTTGATGACAACTAAACATCTTTTAGAACCGAGTTTATCATACTACGATCAATCCGTTTTGCAAACGCTTTATTTTGACTTTTTGATACTTTTTTTGATATTTTTTACTTAATATTACTATATTAATTATTATTTGTTATCTTTGACTATCTTTAATTCTTCGTTTAATTCTTTCGAGAATTTCAAAAAACGCCGAGGGCTTCTCATCTTCCCTATCGAAAATTTTTCGAACTTAGTTTTCGCCTGATTAAATTACCCTTTTTAACTGAGCCCTTTCGATATTTTATACTTGGATCATTCACGCTCAAAGTGGTAGAATTCTCTGTTCAAACCAAGAATGTGTTTCCTTTTTGTTCTTCAGCCCGTGTCACAAAATACTCACGACTAAACAATTTGCTTTGAAACCGTGTGCCACTCATCATGTTGTTTTCGCCAGAGACCATACTACGCACCCCAGTTTACCTTTGGTCTTCCAGACCTATCCTCCACTAGCGGTCAGCTTGTTCTGTTTGCTGATATTGTCGCATGTTCTCTACCTCGAACTTCCATTTGAGTTGTAACTGTTCGGCCCTTCGTGTTACCACTACTATGGCCTCGGCTAATTCCTATATCGTTCAACCAGCCATCACTGACAGGCTTTATCCTGCTTTCATTTTGCCATTCCCAACAGCACCTTGCGATATAGGCTTCCCCCGGGTAGGGCGCTATCAGCTTTCATACCATGTCACCGTCAGCTTTACCGTTGTGAATTCGATTAGTATTGGACTTTTAGTTTGCTTGGCAACCTCATCCAGTCACTTTCGGCCTTGTTGCCGCTTCTTGTTCATCAGTGCAGTATTTTGCTCATCTGGCTTTCTTCAGATTCCACCTCACGATGGACACTAGCGATTCCGACTACTACGGTCTGCAACGGACTTTCTCCACCTAGTTGCCCATTCCAAGCTCAATCAAAAACCCGAAGCGAGTTTTAAAGATCGCTTCGGGTTTCATCACTTTCTTAATAGTAATTAAGAGAAAACGGAATGCGTTAACAAAGAGCCTGCTGAACAGCCTATTACAAAGAAAATGCGACTCATGACATATAATCTCCATATCATCTTTGCTTGCTTACCACTCAGAACAGATGGAACTGTATTCTTAGCTACCTTAGTCACATATGCATTCAGAGAAACCTCTACTATCAACGCTATCGTAAAGATTGTATTACCTAAAAAGAGAATCCAGTTACGCAATTCATCTGACCCAATGCCGTTGGAAGTACTATTCGATATAAAACTCAACAATAAGGTTGCAACCGCAATATAACGACAGAGCTTTATCATCTTTGCTTTTCTTTTTATATTGGTTAAAGCTGCATACGTAACAGCAGCCTCAGCAATGTTCTTTTTTGAATCCAAGCTAAGAGCAGCCCAAGCTTTTGCTCTTATATGGCTTGAGTAGAGTATTACCACTGTCCCCATAGAGATAAATATGACCACAAAAGTAGCATAGATTATATAATCCATTATGTGTTCTCCAAACTGTCAGTATTAGAATGTAGCAGGCAATAACTTCGCCATCGTTGGAATAACTACCGGTACACTTTCAGGATTAGTGGCAACAAAAATTGTCAATCCAATGACAAGTGTTCCTAATGCCACTTGATAAGCAACCCATTTCAAATTTGGTATGGCAATTGAAGGACTTTTCAAAAACGCGAAAATATGACTAAAAGCATCCGCCAATGCAGCAGCTTCTGCATAGTTACTACAGGATAAAATCGCTCGTTTCGATGAAAGGCGCCTTGCATCTTTAATACCGGCTTTCCTTAATCCCGTTTCTCCGATAATCAATCGCCACAACCATATTGGCTATCCATGATCCCCCAAGAAGCAGTAAATTAATCAACTGAAGTAACGGTCCAATATAAGGATTTTGCAGGATGTCACCGGCTAGCGAAAATGCCGACTGCACCGACTGAACCAACCAAAACAAGCCGCTAAGATATCCTATTTGAATAAGCGTGATACCCAGTGCAATGATACTGCCCAAAGCGCTGACGTTTCTTTTCTTAACTAGCACCAGCATTGTGATCACCAGTGTGAATACCAAAACGGCAGCAATCAAAGCAACTACAATTGCTGGTGTATACATCATTTGTAGTTGCTTAACAAGCGCTGTATTGGAAGCATCAATTTTATACGAGACTCCAAATTGAAAGACATTTGGAAAGTTTTGTGTGATCAAAAAAATCGAAAAAACAGCAGATGTTACTGTCGCTATCAAGTTAAAAACGTAAGCGTTTGCCATTGGCTTTTTCATTGTCGTCGTCTCTCTTCTAAGAAATCCTCTTAATTTAAGTTTGACTAGCCGTAAGAAACATCACTAAACAATCAGTGCCTTCATCGTACCATGGCCTCTTTTCGCTGGGGACAGCATTATTTCCTACAGCTTATGATATAGTTAATTATAAGCAATTGCTACACTCGTCACCCATTGATCCATCGTCATTTCATATCCAAATCGAGGAGGCCTCAGTCGTGAAAAAACGCATGTTAGTTCTGCTAATTAGCTTTCTAACCGTCTTCTTTTTAGTGCCGCAACAATCGGCTTTATCCAAGACTAATACGGATGAAACGAAACCGTCTATCGTGAAAAAAGTAAAGGTAACGACTGGCAATAACGGCCTTAAACTTAGCTTCCATGCCCAGCCAAATACCAGCTATACATTGAAAGATTTGAATAACAATCAATTGGCTGCTGGGACGTTTAAAAAGGGCACGGTGAGCTTAAACCGACTGCGGTCCACCTCAACAAAACTGATTTTGAAAACTTCACGTCACCGCCATACTAGCAAAAAGATCATTCCTCTACCTGAATCATACGAAATTCCGCGCCGATCAGTTTATCGAAAACCGGTTGCTATTGGTAGCAAGGTAACTTATTACGGTGCTAACAGCCAACTGCTATTTACGATTCAAACCAAGTATCTACCTAACATACCTCAAAATAAGACCGGCATTTCGCTCACTTTCCATAACTATCATTACGCCATTCCGCTGACGTTTTCCCCAACAAATTTCACTGCCTATTCAGATAATCAACAAGTCGCGCTGCAGCCCCAGTCACCGCTTCCAATGATCAGGTCGAATGAAGAGAAAACTATCAACTTTTTGATTGATGTTCCTCGAGAAAGGGCCATTCAAAATGGTTTCACGTTTGACAACTCTGACTTAACGTTACCAATTAATTTTTATCTTTAATAACCCTTTTCACCCATATGAAAAGCCCGGCCGTTATCGCCTGCAACAGTAACCCAAACACTTGGGTCAATACAGACCAGCCATAAACAGTAAATGGTTTAAAGTAGGTTGAGAATGGCAGGTTGCCAGCATATAACGTCAGTAGATTTAGAAGCAATGATAAAAACTGGGAGAAAAACAGTATGCGCCACATCTTCTTTGTCTCCTCCCTCATAATTAAGCATATTGATAGAGATATGCTTAATTGCAACAAAAAGTATATCAATACAGGGCCGTCAGAAATATACTGGTAATCTAACAACAGTGCGATACCGGCATACGGAAGTGCATTTAGAATGAGGCAAATGAGAGCTTTCATGAATTTGTTGGACTCCTTCAACTTTGTGTGTTTTTCATACTAGCTTAATTTGTATGCCCATCATACTGTACACAAAGACTTATACGCAATTAGTTCAGCTATTAAACTATTGGTTAAGTACTTAATTCGTCCCACCAATGCTCCGCGCCAATTGTCCAAAACCAGCCAGCGCCCCTTTTTGCACCTGTTCTGGCGATTCTGGCTCATCTTGCGCCAGCCAGACGCGCAGAATATTCGTGAAGCCACCGAGGGCAAAGGCCATGATGTAGTTCACTTCCTGATCGGTACCGGCGACATGCCAAGGCGCAGGAAACGCGCGGTAGTGAGCAACCGCGTCTTGCAGCCAAACCCCGTTCAAACGATCAAACAGACCTTGTCGAATCAATAAGCGAACAAGGTCTTTTTGCTGCCACCAGAAGTTGAAGAAATTTGCCATGGTTGTTTCAAAACTAATCGGTTCCTGATCGCGGGTGGCTTTTTGCAAACTTTCAAAATAGCCATCCGTCAATTGGGCACAGAGATAATCGACTAAGTCATCTTTTGTTTTAAATGCCCGATAAAAAGTCTTTCGTGAAAGATCTGCTGTCTGCACGATTTCCGTGATTGAGATATCAGCCACATCTTCGCGTTGCATCAACTCAATCAAGGCATCAACCAACCACTGTCTAGATTGCGCCGCCATTCGTTGTTTACCGTTCATCGCTCGCATCCCCTTATCTGACACAAATACTGCCAATTTGTAGCACTTGTCTGCAACCTATTGCCGCTTCTCCTAAGCCCCAGTATACTCAAAGTGCTCTCGAAAGTCACACATGTGTCACATAGACACAAACGTATCAGATGAAAGGACTGGATGCTATGACGCGTTTTACCAAAGCACTTTGTTTCATTGGCCTGACGATCGCGATGTTCATGGGAACCCTCGACACCACGATCGTCAATATTGCGATTCCAAAAATCATGACGGATCTCAATGGCTCGCTTGCTAATACGAGTTGGGTCATGACGATTTACACCTTAGCCATGTCGGTCTTCATGATTACCGCTTCGAAAATTGCTGACCGGTTTGGCCGCAAGAAAATCATGTTACTTGGTCTCCTTCTCTTTGGCGGTTTCTCCGCTGCTTGTATGACGGCGACTTCTCTGTCCATGCTCATCACCTTCCGTTTCTTCCAAGGTCTCGGTGGCGCGATCATCACCCCAATTGTCTTGCCTATGGGAATTGAGGTCTTCGGTAAAGAGAAAATCAACCGCGTTGCTTCCGTTGTCGGAGCAGTCACGGCACTAGCAGCGGCTGGCGGCCCGCCAATTGGTGGTATCATTCTGCAAGTCGCTTCTTGGCGCTGGATTTTCGGCATCAATGTTCCTTTAGCCATCCTTGCCTTCGTGCTCATTGCCGTTTGCGCGAAAGAATCCTATGATGAATCCCTCGCTGGCGGTATCGATTTTCCGGGGCTTGTCTTTCTAACGGCCGCGCTTGGCGGTGTCACATTTGGCCTATTGGAAGGTCGCCAATACGGCTGGACATCCGTGCTGATTCTGACCAGTTTAATCGGCGGTGTCCTCGCCCTCATTGCGTTCATCGCCACCGAAAAGCGCGTGAAGAACCCGCTGTTGGAGCTAGATCTTTTCCGTGAAAAAACGTTGAGTGCCTCCAGCATTGTTTACTTCATGACCGGCTTTGCGTTAGTAGCACCGAGTCTGATTCTGAACTATTTCCTCCAAAATGTATTAGGCGATAGTCCTTTGCATGCTGCACTCATCATCATTCCAGTTTCCCTAACGATCATGATTGCCATGCCACTTGGCACCAAACTACTCGATAAAACCGGTGCTATTCCCGTTACCTTAGCCGGCATGCTGCTCATGGCTGCCAGCCTTTTCCTGCTGTCGCTCATCAAAACAGAAACCGCAACCGCCTTAATCGTGGTGCTGCTCGTCATTAACGGTTTCGGTTTTGGCTTCGCTTCAGTCTCAATGGTCGCCTCGGTCCGTTATCTACCCAAAAATAAAAGTGGGATTGGTTCCGGGATTGTCAACGCGGCCCGGCAAATTGGTACCTGTTTAGGTATTGCGATTCTGGTCACCGTATTGGATACCAATATCGACACAGCAAAAACGCAGATTCATCATGCTGGCGACCAAATCATATCGGCAAAAACCTTGTCGCCACATGTCAAAACAGTTGCTCACCAGCAGCTCGCTGCGGTCTTTGCCGGATCATCAACCCCGACAAAGCACCAACAGAAAAAGATGAGGCAAACCATCTCAGAAGCAGCCAAAGTTAAAACTAATCTACCAAAGCCCGCTGCTGGCAGTGATCTTCGCAAGTTGTATGATGCCAGTGCAGGCTTACAACAAGGCAGTAACAAGTTGGCAAACGGCTCGGAAGCACTGGCAAAAGCGGCTCAACAAACCCGTTCACCGCTTGCCACCAGTATCGTGCAACTAAGCGCGGGTGCTGCGACCATGGCGCAAGGACAAGCTGCCTTTTTGACCGGCATCAAACAAGTCGCCCAGAAACAAACCCTGCAAACCGCTTTTCACGACATTACCCAACGCAAAAACACCCGCTTAGCTCAGGCTTTTAGTCACACGTACCTGATTGGCGCTTTGATTGTCCTATGTCTATCACCAGTGGCTTTTTGGACGGATCGGCGGCTTGGCATGAATAATTCCCTTTGACTATTTCTTATCGCCTAGGAGAAATCAAAAAACATCAGCAATTCAGTTGCCCCAACCACTGCCTGCTGATGTTGTTTGAGTATGGACCAATTTTTATTTTTGACTGGGGCGAGTAAAGTTGTGAGTCATGTTCAATTGTGATTTAAGTCTGGTCCAACACTAATTTTGCCATCCTGAATCGACACTGATTCTGCTCCCGTTGCGCCGCCTTCATAATTTACCGTTGCATAGTTGATGCTACGAGTCAGTGCCACAGAATAAGTGTCAGTCCCGTGCGGTAATAAATAAGCTGCGACTTCGTCTGTATGGCGCTGGTCTAATAACCGAAAAACCTCAAAAACTTGATCAGGAATCTGGCTTTGCGCTGCCTTTTTCGTAAAAATGGTCACACCGTTAGTATTCACACGCGCCATCTTTGTCTTTGATAGGAATAGATACATATTGTCATACAAGTCACCTGCTACCAACGATTGCTGGGTCAACTTAGCATCTTGCTTGACCAATTGTGTCTGTCGCAGGGAGTACGCCGTGTTTCGATATAACTTTTCTCCTTGCAAGTGACTTAGATTTTCAACTTTGCCGCGAACATACGACTTGTTCTGAATGGTCACCAATTGATTATCTCGCACGGTAGCCTGATCGCCTGCAGTACTTTGCCAAGTGCCGGCCACTTCACTGAAAGTCAGCTGCTTAGTTGTCCCGTACTTGATTTTCCGCGAGTAAACATTGCCGCGATTGACGGTACTAGCATTACCCCCTGTCGTGTAAGCCATGATCACTTCATACAAATGATCGCCTTCAATGAGATAGCCATCATTACTAGGAAAAGTGTGACCATCCGCTTGTTGTGTATAGACCAAATCCGTTAATGCTTTAATCTGTTTGGTTGCCCCCATCGCTTTAAGCGTCGCATTCACTTGCTTCACTGTGACGAAGCGGAGTGTCTTAGGCTGTGCTTCATTTTTCTGAATAGCCTTTTTGATCGTGGCATAATCGCTCTGTTTGAAAGTAGCGACACTGTAAAATTTACCGGCATTCGTGATAGCAGGTGACAACTTGTTGTCCGGTTTTACTTGCTCGTTTTTCAAACTCCCCTGACTCGTTACCGTGGCAGAAACCGCCTCAGTTTCGCGCCACACTTGATCCTTTTGGTTTAAAACGGTCACTGTATGCTGCTTAACCTTGCTCACAACGTTACTCGGTTGACAAGCAGCCAGTAAGCTCAAACATCCGAGCACCAACACTGCCACGCTCAACTTTTTGTTCATCATCATTTCTCCTTCTCCACGTCTAGGTGCTGTTGCTATTGTTACTGAGTCTAAGCTTCTATTATTCTTGAAACAATCGTGCCTCCTCGTTTTATCACACAGTATCATCCTAAAGATCAAACCAAGTATCTAGAGAAATATCTCACCGCTTTAAATCACGTGTCATGTTAGTTGTCTGCTGTTCATGCTCTTTCATTTTTTTACGAATACGCACATTAAAATTGTTGACATTTTCTGGAGAAGCCTCTAATATTCAAATCAACCATTAATAATTCATTCATGAAACCGATGATGTGGAGATCAAGATCATTGTGCGCGCAAAGAGAGTTGCCGGTGCTGAGAGTGCAATCGAACGCAGATGATTAAATGGACCACGGAGGGTTCTCCCGAAAGACTTCAAGTACGGAGAAACGTAAAGGCATACGTCAGTTGTCGGAGAGATGTTGGTCTCTCGCTAAGCGTGATTAAATGGGGATTTTTAGACAAATCAGATGCTATTATTTGTTGAAGTCTCGAATTAATCGAACTAAGGTGGCACCGCGGAAAATCCGTCCTTAACTTTTTCGAAGTTATGGGCGGATTTTTTTGTGAGCGCGTTATCGAAGGAGGTTTTGGGTATGGCTCAGACAAACGAGATTAAACGATGGCGATTTTTATCATAGCTTTCAATCACTTAAAACTCACAACAATCCCTGTCAAAACACAATTTGGAGGCATTCATCATGATTAAACAAGCCATTGAAAAAGTCGTGAACCACGAAAACCTAACGTTTGAAGAAAGCGAAGCCGTTTTGGATGAAATCATGAACGGTGAAGCATCCGAGGTGCAAACTGCCAGCTTACTGACCGCGTTAACCGCCAAGAATCCAACGATTGATGAAATCGCCGGTGCAGCTGCTTCCATGAGAAGCCACGCGCTTGCTTTTCCCGAAACCAAGGATGTGCTTGAAATTGTTGGTACTGGTGGTGATCATGCCAACACGTTCAACATTTCCACAACCAGCGCGATTGTCGTCGCGGCAACTGGTACCCAAGTGGCTAAACATGGTAATCGCGCCGCTTCATCGAAAAGCGGGGCCGCCGATGTTCTTGAGGCTTTAGGGTTGGACATCAATGAAACACCTGCTGTCAGTTATGAAAGCCTGCAAGAAAACAATTTGGCCTTTCTATTCGCACAGGAATATCACAAATCAATGAAGTACGTTGCCCCTGTTAGAAAGCAACTTGGCTTCCGCACCATTTTCAACATCCTCGGGCCGCTGGCAAATCCGGCACACCCAACTCACCAACTACTTGGGGTTTACGATGAAACCTTGCTTGAGCCATTAGCCAATGTCTTGAAAAAGCTCGGCGTCACCAACGCGATGGTCGTTCACGGCCGCGATGGTCTTGATGAGATGACCACCGCCGATGAAACCGCGGTGGTTGAATTGCATGATGGTCACTTAACGAAATACACAGTGACCCCTGAGCAATTTGGCTTGAAACGTCGTCAGCGGGCTGATCTGGTTGGTGGTACACCCGAGGCCAACGCCGACATTACCCGGCGTATTTTAGCCGGCGATCACGGACCACAACGTGACATCGTGTTGTTGAATGCCGGTGCAGCGCTTCACGTGGCTCATCCAGCATTATCTATTCAAGCAGGGATTGATTTAGCCGCCAAAACGATCGACGATGGCAAAGCCTTTGAAGAACTCAATCGCCTACTGGCTTTCTCCGACAAGCGTAAGGACGTGGTGGCATGATCTTAGACGATTTGGTGACTGTGACCAAAATTCGTTTAGCGCGTCACCAACGCCAACAGTCACTTGCTGATTTAAAACAAACCGTGGCCAAAATGCCGCGCAATCACAAGCCGGATTTTCTAACACGCTTAAAACAACCCGGCCTACACGTGATCGCTGAGGTCAAAAAGGCCTCGCCATCAAAGGGGATAATTGTCACAGATTTTCCCTACTTGGCGATCGCCAAAGCGTACGATCAAGCCGGTGCCGATGCTATCTCGGTCTTGACCGAACCCGATTATTTCAACGGCCACCTTCATTATCTAAAGGAGATCAGCCAACAAGTGTCGGCGCCAACGCTTCGAAAAGATTTTACGATTGATCCTTATATGATCTACGAGGCTAAGGCAAACGGGGCTGTCATTATTTTACTGATTGTTGCGATCCTAACCGATCAGCAATTGCGCGATTATCGCCAACTGGCTGAAAAACTCGGTATGCAGGCAATTGTCGAGGCCTATACAGCCGATGAGGTCAAACGGGCACTGCAGTCAGGCGCAAAGATAATCGGCATTAACAACCGGAATCTCAAAGACTTTCGAGTTGATTTCACCAATAGTTTGAAATTAAGAGCCATGGTGCCCGACAACATCCCCGTCGTTGCTGAGAGTGGCATCAAGACGCAAGAAGACGTTGAAAAACTGGCAGCAGCTGGCTTCAATGCCATTCTCATCGGTGAAACACTCATGCGATCTAACCAAAAGAGACAATTAATTGCAGCATTTAAAGAAAGAGCGTGAACTGGCGCGGTTAAGGAGGTTCCCAAAATGGTACTCGTTAAAATCTGTGGTCTCATGCATTCGGAAGATATTTTGGCAGTCAATACTGCTGGTGCTGATTTTGCCGGCTTTGTCTTCGCTCCCGGGCGGCATCAAGTATCGCTTGAGCAAGCATTATCCCTAAAACAGTTGCTTCATCCTAAGATCAAGACCGTTGGCGTTTTCGTCAACGAGCCAGTTGCCGAAATTCTGGCTATCTATCAAGCAGGTGCCATTGATGTCGCTCAGCTTCATGGGAAAAGCACCCCTACCGAAATCACGCAACTTCAACAAGCCGGTTTAAAAGTGATCCATGTCTTTGAACGCCAGGCCATTGATCTAACCTCAATGGCTGATTATTTAATGGTCGATAGCGGCAAAGGCAGCGGGCAACTACTTAACTTAAAAGCTATCCCCCACATCAGCCGACCCCTCATTTTGGCTGGCGGTCTAACGCCACTGAATGTGCGCCAAGCGGTTCAACTCGTTCAGCCCACGATGGTCGACGTCTCCAGCGGGGTTGAAACCAACGGCCATAAAGATGCTGATAAAATCACCCAATTCATTCAACAAGCAAAAGAGGAAGCCATCTATGAAGACACTAAATGAAACAACCCAACAGCCAACACGCGCCGGTCGTTATGGAAAAGACTTTGGCGGCCAGTATATTCCTGAAACCCTCATGACCGAGCTTGAAAAAGTCACTAAGGCTTTTAATGACTTAAAAGATAATCCTGAATTCAAAGCAGAATTAAATGATCTATTGGTTAATTACGCCAATCGCCCCTCGTTGCTTTATTATGCCAAGAACATGACCGAAGACCTTGGTGGCGCCAAAATCTACTTAAAACGAGAAGATCTAAATCATACCGGTGCACATAAGATCAATAATGTCATCGGTCAGGCCTTGCTTGCCAAACATTTAGGCAAAAAGCGCCTGATTGCCGAAACCGGCGCGGGTCAACATGGTGTCGCTACCGCCACCATTGCCGCACTCATGGGGATGGACTGTGAAATTTTCATGGGTAAAGAAGACACTGACCGCCAAAAGTTAAACGTTTATCGCATGGAACTTCTCGGCGCAAAGGTTCATCCAGTCACAAGCGGATCAATGGTTTTAAAAGACGCGGTTAACGCCACACTGCAAGAATGGGCGAGTCGCAGTGATGACACTTTCTACGTGCTAGGTTCCGCAGTCGGCCCGGCGCCGTTCCCCGAAATGGTGAAACATTTTCAAAGTGTTATTTCAACGGAATCGAAACAGCAACTTCAGGCCAAAGAAACTCGGCTGCCAGACATGGTCGTTGCCTGTGTAGGTGGTGGCAGTAACGCCATTGGAAGTTTTGCTGCTTACATTGATGATCCTTCTGTTCAATTAGTCGGCGTTGAAGCAGCCGGTAAAGGCGTTGACACCGACAGAACCGCCGCAACCATCGAACGCGGCTCAGTTGGCATTTTCCACGGCATGAAGTCCTTATTCATGCAAGATGAAGACGGCCAGATTGATCCGGTATATTCCATTTCTGCTGGCCTTGATTACCCTGGCGTTGGCCCTGAGCATGCCGCTCTCGCTCAGGAAGGCCGGGCGCAATACGTTGGCATTACCGACGACGAAGCAGTTGAAGCCTTTACCTACATTGCGAAACAAGAAGGTATTGTTGCCGCGATTGAAAGCTGTCACGCCATCGCCTACGTTGAAAAGATTGCCCCACAGATGGCAAAAGATCAAATCATTATCTGTACCTTGTCCGGACGTGGCGATAAGGACGTCGCAAGCATTGCCAAATACAAAGGAGTCGATGTTGATGAGTAAGTTAGCAGATGTTTTTAAAAATCATAAAGTCTTTATCCCCTTCATCGTCGCTGATGATCCCGATTTTGAAACCACCGTCAAAAACGTGGTCGCACTTGCCAAAGGTGGCGCCGATATTGTGGAGTTAGGCATCCCTTTTTCCGATCCAGTCGCCGACGGTCCCGTGATTCAAGCCGCCGACCTAAGAGCATTCGCCGCCAACGTTCGCACCAAAACGGTCTTTGACATTGTGGAGGCTGCGCGCAAAGAAACCGCGGTGCCAATCGTCTTCCTAACCTACTTAAACATTGTCTTCAAATACGGCTACGACGCCTTCTTAAAACGCTGTGCGGATTTAAATGTCGCCGGCTTGGTGATCCCAGATCTGCCGTATGAAAGTCGCGATGAAATTGTGCCAATTGCCGAAAAGTACGGTATCGATATTATTCCGTTAATCACGCCAACTTCCGGTCATCGAATTGAGAAAATTGCCAAAAGTGCCTCAGGATTTATCTATGTCGTTTCCTCAATGGGCATTACTGGCGAACGCGATGAATTCTTTGCTGGCTTAAAGGCATTAGTCGCAGAAATTAAGCAGTATACCAACGTTCCAACCGCTATCGGTTTCGGCATTCACACGCCTGAACAAGCACAAACAATGGCAGGCATCGCCGATGGTGTCATCATCGGCAGCGCCATCGTTGATCTTGTCGCGAAGGAAAAACAACAGGCACCGGCTGCGATTGAAAAATTTACTAAGCAGATCCGAGTGACCGTTGATGCTAAAAAGCAAATTTCGGTGAAATAATCGTGTGACCAAGATCAGCATTGTTCACATATAACTTCATTAAAGTAAGTATGTTGACGCCTTGTTAGCATCTTGTGTATAATTAAGTCGTTGAAAAGAGGCCACCGGGCGGTACCCCGATGACCTCAACGCGGTTCAGATGACAATTGGGTAAAAGCTAATCCTTGCGGTTAGCTTTTTTGATTATCGCATACGCTTTGGCGATACTGGTAACCAGTATGCTTAGCGCGATGATAATCGACGCCACATCCAGCGCGGCGAACCCCTTTCGTCTCCTAGTTTTGGCATGGCTCTCACCTCCGCGTCTCAAAAATGTTGAGGGGTGTGTGCCATCCAATCCGCTAGACGAAGAAAACAGGGTAATTAGTCCTCTCTCTAAGCCTACGGTCTGTCTATGGATTTAAATGTATGTGGTCAATAAGTATTCTTTGATTGAAGGTTGCGTTTGCTGATTTCCGTCAGATTAGAATTGCTTTGTCTAAATCTCGCTCAACTTCACATCAAGGATGGCAGTTTTTTTGAAAATTCAGCGCTGCCCCAATTAAATTAGCATCATTGTGAAAACTGCAGCACTTAATTGAAGGCATGATTTCCTCAATGCCTTCTTTTTTTAGCTGCTCAAATAATCGTTTTGAAAGCTCATCTGCTAACGCTGGCTGCCCTGAAATGCCGCCACCTAAAACGATCAATTCTGGATCAAACATGACTTGAAGACTATAAAGATTGTTCGCCATGATCTCATGCATTTTGTCTAGAAGCATCGTCGCAAGAACGTTACCGTTTTCTTCTAACGCATAAAGTGCTTTTCCATCAACACAACTGTTGGTTTGCTCGGAATAAATATTTGCGGCTTTAACTAGTGTCCCGTTTTGACTTTTCAATAGCCCGATTTCGCCACCAAACAGATGACTTCCTTTGTATAATTTACGTTTAACAAAAAGAGCACCGCCTACCCCTGTCCCCAGAACAACAAAAGCAATATTTTGCGCCTCCTTACCGACGCCCAGCTCTACTTCAGCAATACCTGCGCAATTTGCGTCATTTTCGATCATCACAGGAAGGTCAAAGTGTTGTTCGAGTTCATCAAATAACGGTCGTTGATGGATATATGGCACGGCACTGATGCCTCGTATTTTCCTTTGCTCTTGGTCAACAGCCCCTGGTGCGCTAACCGCAATCCCTGTGAACTGGCGATCATTACGATGCATGCTGAATGCCATTTTTTCTAATAACCCGTCAAATGTCGCCGGTGTTGGAAATGAACTGACTTCGCTTAACCGCTGATGCTCCCAAATACCACGTTTAACGGTTGTTCCACCAATATCAAATACAATAAGTCTCACTTATCATCACCTAAAATCCATTATTTTCACTGACCTGCTTCATCCAGCGCCCACTCTTTTTCATCGACCGTTCACGTGTCGCTAAATCTAGCCGATAAAATCCATAACGATTTTTGTATCCGTTCAGCCATGACCAACAGTCCACAAATGTCCATGCATGATATCCAAAGCAGTTGCTGCCTTCGCGGATGCCTTGATGCAGATAACTCAGATGTTCTTTCATAAATGCGATGCGATAATCGTCTTCAATCTCGCCATCTGCATTCATGAAAGTTTCTTCCGCTGCCACGCCTATCCCATTCTCGCTCACATACCAAGGCATGTTATGGTAGTTTTCCTTCATCATCATTGCGACATCATAAAGGGCTTCAGGGTAGATTTCCCAGCCGCGATGAGGATTCAATTTTTTCTTAGGCCAATCATACGGCTGATAAAAGTCCGCGGGCATTTGCGCAGGCATCCTAGTAACTTTTGGCGCTTGAACTCGCCGCGGTTGGTAATAATTTAAGCCGATAAAGTCGACGATATTGTTTTCGATCAGTTTGTGATCTTCCGCTTTTGTCTCCGGCAATAGCTCGTTTTCTTTTAATAGCACCAACAATTCATCAGGAATAGTTCCTAAGACTGCCGGATCTAAAAAGCTGCGGGTATTCAATAAATCCGAACGAAAAGCTGCCAACATATCCTCTTTTGCTTCACTTTTAGGATACGTGGGCGATATATTCAAAATAATCCCGATTTTGCCTGTTTGTGTCACTTCTCGAAACGCCTTGATCGCCGCTTTGTGCGCCAGCAAGGTATGATAAGCAACTTGAGTGGCCCGCTTAAAATCAACCACCGCTGGATAATGATATTGATAAAGATAGCCGCACTCGACATGAACGAGCGGCTCATTGAAGGTCGTCCACTTGTCGACGAGATCACCGAATAATTCAAATGCAGTCCGTGCATAAAAGGCGAAGGCATCAATTGAATCTCGGTTCTCCCATCCGCCGCGCGTCATCAACCACATCGGTGTGTCAAAATGAAAGAGGTTTATGATCGGCTCAACACCATGGTCAAGCATCGCCAAAAAGTACTGCCGGTAAAACGCAACGGCCTCTGGATTGATCGTCTTCCCATCTGGCAACAGCCGTGCCCACGAAATAGAAGTCCTAAACGAGTTTAAGCCAATAGCCTGCATACGCCGACAGTCCTCTAAATAATGACCATACACATCAGACGTTATTTCCGGTCCTTGGTCTTGATAAAATTTCTCCCGGGCAGTTTTGAACCAATGATCCCAAATAGTGGCTGTTTTTCCAAAACTTAAATTTTGTCCTTCTGTTTGCGGTGCCGACATGGCGGCACCCCACAAAAAGTTCTTAGGAAAATGCTTCATGTTTCCTCCGATTACTTGTGTAAAATTTGTTCCGATGTCAGCCACCGAGCAATGGCGTCAGCATATAAATGGATATACCTTTCATAAACTATATCTAGTTGAATCAGGATCGGAATTTGTGGTGAAATGTTTCCCAGTGCTTCTTCCTTTGTCAAACTTGCGGCAAGCAACGTCACATCTGCATGGGGTATCAGCTGTGAATACCGATTCGACGTAATCAGTAAAATCGGAACCCGCCTTTTCTTTGCAATCTTCATTGCCTCCAGCAGCTCTTCATCATCGCCTCGTAAACTGGCCACCACGATCAACTCGTCCTTGTTGGCAAAATTAGCCGACATCAAGATCGAGTTTTCATCAGTGATCACGCGAATGTACTTACCAACTCTAGAAAACTTAAACTGAAAATCGGCACCAGCATAAGAATTGAAGCCTTTGCCAAAAAAATGAACAATTTTATGTTGATGGAGCAACTCACAGAAAGCATCAATGACCGCTTGCGAATAGTTGCTATCGCTTCGAGTTGCCAGCGAATGGTATGCCGCAGTTATCTTTGATGATGCCGATAAATTAGCAGTTTCATTATTCAAAGAAAGCTTGTATAGAAAAATCAGTTCTTTGTAATTATCCAGTCCGATCTTCTTGCAAAACCTTGTGATAGAAGATTTGGAAACAGCTAGGTGCTCAGATAATTTATCAATTGTCATCGCCGGCCGTTTGCTTAAATGGTGGTCCGCGATCACCTGCTCAACAGAGGTAAAGTTCAGCCGACAGGACTCTATTAAAATAAAAATATCTTCTTGCATACCTTTCCCCTCAATCAACGATATGAATTGTTTTTATTTCACCTGGCTTAAAACTCCCTAAAGAAATCGTATCATGCTCTCTTGTTTCAGAAACAGCCCGACCCCTCAGATCAACAAATGTATAACGCATACCACGTGCTCCCTTAATGATTCCCCCGTCGACTTTCTGACAATAATCCGGATTATAGACCCGAACATCAAAACCTGGCTCATCTTTGCTTTTGACTAATGAGCTGAAAACCAGCGTCTGACTGTCAAGCGTAATCCCTTCTTGGGCAATCACCTGATGTTTTAATGGATTCGACACAAAATATTTAAGCGTGGTTGTAAAGCGATTCATTTCTTGGATCTGGTAATATGGACTGCTGATCGCATAATCAACGTAGTCCTTAGCTAACTGTGCTGGCTGAAAGGAACAGTCTAACTGCAGCGCAAATTTGAAACTCATTTTCTTCAGCAATTGACTATCCGGCGTCGGAATCAATTTGAATTCATTTCCTGAAGCCGCTCCCGGACGTCTCAACAGATCTGGGCGACCAAGAAAACCTACCGAGCGAAACAATGTCAACGCGATCGTTTGAAATCTTTCGCCAATAAATTGATATTCTTTGATTCCTTTACTGAAAAGTGTCCAGCTGGACGTCGCGCCATGGCTGTTAACATACGTCAACATTGGGAAAATCGCGGTTGGTTCTTCTCGCCAGCCCAGTTTTTGCCAATCATCAATGTGAGGATCCTCGACTGCTCGCTTGATCGTACCGAATGGGGTATCTGTATAAGAAAAAGCATTCTGATTTGGTGTTTCGATCAGCACTCTCATTCGATGGTCACAAGCGCGATTATCGATTTCCAAATGAAATTGGATCTGCTGGCTTTCCTTCAATAACCCTATCGTTAATTCGTAAGGCACCCCCTGAGTTCTTTTTCTCGCTTCGCGTTCCTTTAATCCCTTGGCAATTTGCCACTCACCAGTAAACGTGAACTGTTCCATTAACGCGTTCCGTGTTGTGCTACAAGTTGCATTAGCTAAGTTCAATCGATGCTGATGGTCTTCATATGGAGGCGAATAATCATAGGTATCACCTTCATCACCGCCATCTTCAAACGCAATAAAATTTTTATAGCTTATCTTTCTCTTACGATCTACTAAAGACAATTCCCCTGCTTCAAACGTTACTTGATAGTTATCATTTTTGATTGATATCTCTGCTGCCTCAGTTAGCGGCTTGGCAGCAATTGCCTGGTCTTTTTTAACTACCTGATACGTCACGAAGCTAAGCGGCGGTAGTACCACCTCGACTAATAATTCATGGACGAAATAAAAGCTGTCTTCTTCTTCAGTTCCCTTTTTGCGGCGAATTGAACCATTGAATGCTTTTTGTGTATGGAGGTACTCAAAGGGGATTGAAACACCGTCTTTTTCAAGTGAAATAGCCGCAAATGGCGTCGACACGACACATCTGATAACTTTTTTGGTCGACCATGGTAGCGTGTTAAAAATAACTAGTTCGCCATCTAATACATTTATTCGCGATTCGGAAATTTTTCTAGTCAGATAATCAACCAATGAATAAGAAAGTTGATCCACTTCAACAAAGCGATCCGTGATGATCTGATTCGTTTTGTCGCTATTGCATCCACCGGCAGAATCGTGAGCATGATTCTTGTTCAACAGCTTCCAGATTCGATCCAGTAACCCTTTCTTATAACGAATCCCGCATTTCTCTGCCATCACCATCAATGGTTCTACCTGATAAATCATCCGTCGTTCCACTTTATCATTTAAATATTTATGATCGTAACGAGATGAATAAATAGAGCGGTGAATTTTGGAAACCGCGCTAGTAACAAACTCTCCAGTAACCGTTGGCAGTTTATTGTCTTTGACCGCCTCAAAAAAAGACGCGTAATTACTTTCTTCCAACTCGGTATCCGGAAGTGCTTGCTGGTATGATTCAATGCGCTCACGTAAATTAAAATCAATAAACCGTTGATCACCGCCAACCGGCAAAACCAGATCATCTCCGGTCGCGCCATTAGCAATCGTCTTGACAAGCGCAGGTGCATCGTCTGAATAAATCAAGCCAACGCCAACAAAATACCCATCTTTAATGTTTGCAGTTAAGACACTTGAACCATCCTCCGCTTGCCAATGAAATTCACGTTGCGCCGTCGCATCACTAGGAACACCACGCCAAAACACCGCTTGCTGAATGCCAAGGCCATTATAGATTTTCGGCATATCCTTACTTTGCCCAAAAGAATCAGGTAAATAGCCGATATTCATGTAACCCCCCAACGACTCCGCTAACGTCATCCCTAGATTCAGGTTCCTGACAATCGATTCGCCGCGAACAATCAATTCATCCGTTTGCGTATACCAAGGCCCAATAGCGAGTTTTCCACTTTGGACTAATTGCATTAGACGCGGCTTTTGTTCTGGGAAACTGGTTAAATAATCATCCAAGATACTCATCTGCCCATCCAGCAGATAATAGTCAATTTGCTGTTCCTCTAACGCCTGCATAACCTCATCCAGATGATAAGCCAGCTGAACAAAAGACTCGTTGGTGGTGAAATACCATTCAAAATCCCAATGGGTGTGATGAATGACATGAACTTTTCTTTTCAATTTTCGCATTACCCTCTAAACTCGATTTGGTCCATGAGTGCCGTCAGTTTCTCCGGATCGTCCTGTTTCAGAACGCCCTCCCTAAAGTCCTGATCGATCATTTTTCTGGCAATTAAACTCAATAGCTTCAAATGTTCGGTTGCACCGTCTTCCGGAATGGTCAAGCCCAAAGCCACTTTAACTGGTTTCTGGTCTAATGCCTGCCAAGGAATTTCCCGCTTAAACTTGATTAAAAACAACCCCGGCTTTTTATTAACGCTACTTTTGCAATGAGGAATAGCGATATGATCCTTAAATCCGGTTGTCGCTTCCTGTTCCCGCGCTTTTAATCCCTCGAAATAGGCATTTTCATCGGATACGAAACCTGAAGCATAAGCAAATTTTGCGAGACTTTTGAATGCTTCTTCTTGCGTTGCTGCTTTTTCGTCAAATAAAATATGGTCGCGATTAAATACTTCTTTATTCATTGTTTCTCTACCTGCCTTTTTCGTTTACTGATCCCAACTGATTACGCTTGCTTATCTTGCTCAATAGCGATCTCTGGTACGACTTGTTTTCGTGTAAAGCCGATTAACAGTGCCGCTGTCAAAATCCCTGCACTCACACATAAAATCCATGTAATAAAAGGAAGTGGCTGTTCAATATAGCCAATAAATGTTCCTAATGGCGACCCAATACCGCCGTAAAATTTACAACCGGTGGCGGCCACTAAGCCACCGGCAACAGCTGAGCCGATGACGTTAGAAAAGATCATTCTGACCGGGTCCGCGGCAACGAAAGGAATAGCACCTTCAGTGACGCCGACAATTCCCATGCCAAAAGCAGCGCTGGCTGCGATCTTCTCATCCTTCGAGAACTTCTTTTTGAACAAGACCGTTGCTAACCAGACCCCCAGTGGCGCAACGGAAATTGCTGCTTGTGTGGCGGTCCCGGGAACAAAATTTGCACCATCAATGCCGTATTTGGTCAATGTATCCGTAAAAATGGCTGTTCCAAAAACCAACGCTGTTTTATTAATCGGCCCGCCTAAATCAAACCCGATCATCGCTCCGCAAATTGCACCAATCAAAATCGGCGCCCCTGTATAGTTGTTGTTTAAGTCTGTCAGGCCTTTATACATAGCGTCCATGCCAATAGCGATTGGATTACCAATGATATAAAGAACAATCAATGTAATAACTGCGGTCGCGATAAAGGGAATGATCATGATTGGCACAATTGGAACTAATAATTTTGGCCATTTTATTTTCTTCAAGCCTTTAACCATGTAGCCAACGAGAAAGGCGACAACGATGGCACCAATAAAACCACCACCAGCTTTAGTATTAAGAAACTCTGGATCATTAACTAGATAGGCACCGATCATTGCGGGCGCAATCGCTGGTTTGTCGGCAATAGAGTTTGCGACAAAACCGGCGAACAACGGAATCATCAACTTGAACCCAATTTGCCCAACGTAGAACAGCTTAGCCATGAGAAAGCCCATTTGAGTTTTATTATCAAAACCCCACTTAACGATTCGGCCTAAATCATCTTTTTGAAAAGCATATAAATTAGCAATCGTCAAAATCAAGCCGGCCGCGATCACCATTGGCACCATGTAAGAAATGCCACTCATGATATGGGTGAAAAAATTGACCTTCTCTTTATCATTGCCTATTTGAACTTTGCCGACTTTCGCGCCCTTTTTCCCGAAAACCTGAGCCTCTTCCAGCGCTTGATTGATTAACGCTTCTGAATCTTCGATCGCCTGTTGCGATTTTGTGACAAAAAGTCGTTTCCCGGTAAAGCGAATTGGGTCGATTTTGATATCGGATGCGACAATGACAACATCTGCCTGTTCAATATCCTTGATCGTTAACACATTTTCGGCGCCAATCGCACCATTTGTCTCGACCTTGATCTCATACCCCATCTTCTTCGCCGCTTGTTCAAGTGACTCTGCAGCCATATAAGTATGCGCAATCCCCGCTGCACAAGCCGTCACAGCAACAATTTTTCTCTCCATATCAGTAGACCCCCGTCTATTTATTTTCAATATGAAGATTACCTTATTGTTAATCTCAATTAAAGCGTTTTCTATAGTTTCGGTACTAGTGTCAGCAACCGTATCATTAGTGGTATTTATTTCAATATATAAAAATGGTTATTTCTAGAAAATAAAGTTTCGACTTTTTAATTTAATTAATGTTATATTTCACTTTTTGTAATAAATAGCCGAAGTTCTTTTACCGTTATGGATTGTGGCGTTATCTAATGATTGCTATAATCTTTGAGAGAGGCTATCTCTCTGAATTTTTTGCTCCTGAATTGTTTCATTGTCAGGTGCATAGTCTTTTTTAAGACTGCTCGTGTTTAACGACATCACATCGCGAATCCTTATCCTAAAGGAGATGGCCTATGTTCAAGAAATTTTTAAAAATTGCTTTGCTTTTCACAATCATCGTCGTCACTTCGTCATGGCTAGTTTACTTAACAGAAAAACAGAATACTATCATGATCCGTCAGCTTAGTAATCTTGATGGTGACTATCGGCCTCTTGATTTACCAATTCAACCAACAAACGACCGAGACTACCGGCAAATGATACAGGCAATTTCCGAAACTGGTGCAGAGATGAAGCTTCCCTTTCTCAAACAAACTTGGTATCAGGGTCACGGTAACGGAAAGCGACCTGTCAACTATCAAGATGGTGTCAATGATTTAGTTTTTGAATCTAGTCATCTCGCTACTAGCCCTCTTGCTCAGCGATTCAATATGCGCTTTCGCACTGGAAAGATATACACAACCAAAACCAGCTCTCATGCTGAACATCTAAAAAAATACGGTAACTTAGATATAACGATTAAGGGTCTTGTACTGGACAAATATCCCACAACTAGGGAAGGCGATTTTTTTATTGAAACAAGGGATTCAAAAGTGTTGATCAAGTTTCAACAACGCTTGTGTGAGAAACTCAATGAACGGCTCCACACCAACCTTTCCCCTACAGACTTTAAAGCAAGTCACGTTCCCTTAATCATCGACAGCCAGCTGCTGGATATTCAACAAATCGCTTTGTCCCTATCTATCTTTCTGCTGATTCTAATCATCGTTGGCGTTCTGAGTCTTAGTTACGAAATTGGCGTCCTCCGGTACTTGGGTTACAATGCCTGTTCAACCACGATCCACCTAATTGGCCCACAAATCTTTTGGGGAAATCTTGCTGCTTTGACTTTGGGACTATTTCTATTAAGGATGAATTATTCACAGCTGATCTGGCCAGCCTTCATTGCAGTAATAATCATTCTTCTATTAGAGGCGCTCTTCGCTTATATTGTTATATACATCCGTATCAACTGCCTGTCAGTCGGATTCTAGTTAAACGAACCTTCTCAAAGCGAACGTTTTTATGTCTCTATGTTTTTAAGGGCATCCTTCTGTCATTGATCTTAGTGACGATGTTGCCGCTTGGAGATGTCGCTTACCAATCCTTCAAATTAAGTGCAACAAGAGAACGATCAGCGCTAAAAGATTATGCTGTATTCTTCCCCACCTCAATTGGTTACAATCAGCGAGCATTAGTTGACCCTCAACAAACCAGTGAAATTGACCAAAAAATGCTATACCCCCAAATAGAACAAAATGGTGGCTTGTTCATTGACACAGGCGCAGTCGGCCAACCTATCGCCATGCAATATCAACAAGTCAGCGTCAATGAGAATTATCTAAAGTTCAATCCAATCTACACAGTTAAGGGAGAATGTTTCAAATCGCCCCAAGACTGGTCCGGTCCGATTGTGTTATTACCGCAGCAAAATAGCAAGCTAAAAAGGGCAATCGATACTTACTATACTAAGGACTTAAGATCGAAGAAACCTTTAACAGTTCTGATAAAGAACAATCAGCAACTGATTGATGAGTCTGGCCAAAAATTGAAAACTTTTGCTTACATACATGTTTGCACTAAGGAAGCAGCACAGGAACCACGAAACATCTTCACTGGTGATGCCAAAGATCCTTTAAAAGTAGCGCTCCACGGGGCCACTGCAAACCAAGTTTACAAGCAATATCTACCGTTACTAACAAAATACAATCTCACCGATAACTATCCTCAACTCGTTAGGGCTAGTGACATTGACTATCACGTTCTCCAGCAAACGCTCGGTAATATAACCGCGGGCATCGTAACGATTATAACTGGGGCAATCGCCTTTTTACTGTTGACGATTTCGACTGCATACTTATATTTCTCAATTTTTGGGAGAACTTTTGCAATTAAACAAACACTTGGAATGTCGATGTTGAAAAGTAGTCACACTTTTTGGCTCCTATGGCTTACCATTGCAGGACTATCCGCGATCGCTCTACTTGTGCTTGGTAATGGCTTCAACCCACCCGCATTTGCTTTATTCATCATAGCAATAATAGCCGATTTTTTAATCAGCTTTGCCAGTGTTACCGTCTTCTCAAAGCGTGCAATAAAGGGGCATCTATATGACTAATCATGCTGTTGTACTGCAAAATATCAGCAAGCAATTCCACCAAAATTCAATACTAGAAAAGCTCAATTTTTCCATTGATTATCACAAGATTACGACCGTCTTTGGCCCCAGCGGCTCCGGAAAATCAACACTGTTAAATATTATTGGCTTGCTCGACAAACCGAGTGTGGGAACACTAGAACTTTTCGATAAACCTGCCCCACGAATAGGAACAAAGGATGCACGACTACTGATGCAACAAAGAATTAGTTATCTATTTCAAAATTTTGCATTAATCAACGAACAAAGTATTCAAAAAAATCTAGAGTTAGTCAGAAAACAAACTGGCGAATCAAAAACAAGCTTTAATCAACGAAAAAGTAGCCTGTTTTCAAGTTTAAATTTGCACATGTCAGACAAAACAATAGTCGGTTCTTTGTCTGGGGGAGAACAACAACGAGTCGCATTGACTCGCTGTCTGCTAAAACCATGCGATTTGATTCTTTGTGATGAACCAACCGGCTCACTTGATCCTGTCAACAAGCTGCAAATATTTGCTGCTTTGCAACTCGCGAAACATCAAGGGAAAACAATCTTAATCGTCTCACACGATCCGGATATTATTCGCAACAGTGATGAAGCAATTGACATACGTGATTTGATGCATTAGTTCTCAACCAAGAAGGCTACGCACACATGTTGATGTCTCTGCCGAATTTGTTTCTGGCATACTCAATCAATCCTTGATCTATCAAAAAACTATGGCTATCCTAAAAAAGACTCTTTTATCGTTAAGGACCATCCTTTTCAGTAAAAACTTTATCAGGAGGTGCCTATGATCACACAGCTACAAAAAATACCTAAATTACTGCTGCCCATTGTCATTGTTTATGGCATTGCATTTGGCTGGTCGCTCGTGTCAGAATTGATTCCTTTTGTGATGGGCTTTTTTGGTGTTGTGGGTGACACCACCGATATACCACGATCTTTCAATCTGCTATTTCTATATGGTGAAGCTATCGGTATCATTGGGATGGCCATTTATTATCGCGGGGATCGGCTCATTCTGCCTTTCCCTAAGCGACATGCCATTAGAGACTATGCTTTGGGATTGGTTTTCGGTTTGCTCATGTTCAGCATCATCTGGTCCATCATCAATATGCTCGGCGGTTATCAAGTGTTTGTTGCCTTTGAAGGGTCTCATCTCTTCTGGTTGGTGCTTTTCTTTTTCGGGTACGCGATTCAGTCTATGTTCGAAGAATTGCTTTGCCGAGGCTACATCATGGGTTATTGGCTCAAGCGCCATCAGGTCACACTCGCTGTCTTGCTAAATGCCGTCTTCTTTTCATGTTTACATATCGCCAATCCCGGCTTCGATATTTACGCCGCAAGCGGCTTATTCCTTTTCGCCATCGCGATGTCACAGTTTCGCTTACTTACCGGCAACATTTGGCTCTGCGACGCTTTTCACGCTATGTGGAACTTCGCTGAAGGTCCGATTTTCGGTACTGCCGTTTCTGGACTAGCAGGGGAAAAGCTTGTGCTCGAATCACTCCCGATAACCACATCTCAACCATTGAGCGGCGGCCTTTTCGGACTTGAAGGTAGCATCGTGTCAAACATTGTTCATTTATTGTTGGTTATCTTACTGGGGATCATCCTTGTTTGGCAAAAACGACGTACCCAACTTGCACTGTCTGCAAATTAATCAATGTTTGTTCCTTACAAGACCTAAAAAACCACAAACAGTGCAGCAATTTTGGCTACTGCACCGTTTGTGGTTTTTGATTGCGCAAACTATTAGCTACCAAGCAAAATCTTCCATATCCTCGGCATTCAGAATTCTTACCTGCTTACCTGAACGTTCAATGAGTTTTTCCTCGGCGAGTCGTTTCAAAGTGCGCGAGACCGTTTCCGGCGTTGTTCCGAGATAATCGGCCAATTGTGTCCATGCCATCGGAACTGTGACGGTGTCCTGGCCCGCCGCGGTACGCAAGTCCAGTAGGTAGTGGGTGAGCCGAACGTTGATCGAATCGTTACCCAAATAGCCGGCCTGTTTTTCCAGCGCCTGCATTTTACGGGCGTTTTCAGTCAGGAGTTGGAGACTGATTTGCGGCTGCTTGAGAAGCAATTGTTGAAAGTCAGTGGCACTGATGGTGCAGACAGTTGCCGCCGTCAGGGTTTCGGTATAGACATTCGGATTAGCGATATTGAGTAAGCCGGCTTCACCTTCATAATCACCAACACCATCAACCCGTAGTAGCTGTTCCTTGCCATTGGTGGCCAACTGGTAAGTTTTGAGTTTGCCGTGCGCAACCACCAACAAATGGGCGGCCGTATCAGGGCTGATCAAAACAGTTCCTTTTTCAACCTGGCGTTCGTGCGTCAACGCGTCAATGGCGGCACGCGCCTCATCGTTTAAATTTTTGAATAACGGCACTACCGCCGTACAACTGTGCGTCATGTTGCCACCTCCTAAACGCGTTCGCAGGCGCAGAAACCTGCACATAAGGACCTTGAACCTAAATGGCCAAAGCCCAGCCATTTAGGTTCAAGGCCGCTTATGCTCCGGTTTCTAAACGCGCCTGCGAACGCTCTGTCAACAAGCTTGATCAATCGTCATCTTCATCCTCGTCAAGCAATGCCCGCCCCGCCGTCACTTGGCGGCCAAGTCGAGTTTGCAAGCGCAGAATGCTTTGTTCATGCCAGCGCTGCAATTGTAACATATCTGCTGCCAATACAGCCTTGTTCTCCTTGTTGGCCAGCGGAATCGCCCGACTGACAAACAACTGGCAGGTATCGATATCATTGACAACGGCGTCCAATTTCATATCATTCGTCCAAAAACGAAACGCCGGGTCTTCCTTGAGCATCGTGTATTCACCGAACTCCGCTGTCGTTGTCGGAAAATCTTCGCCTTGGGCAGCTAAATCAGCCACAAGGTCGTCAAAATGGTCTTGTGCTTGTTGCATTAGCTGATCTAACAGTTGCCGATCGATTTCACTGGCCACACCTCGTAAGGTCACCCGAAACTGCATCAGCTTGCGGATCAGCACCTGCAAGTTCGCCAACACGTGGCCACTCATCGCGCCAGCAGTTGGCACATGATGGTCATGGTCAGCCTGTTTGGCAGCAGCTGCTTGTTGTTCTTTAACTTGATCAGCGGTAATACTTTTCATTCCTGTCGTTACACTCATGTTCTTCTCCTCTTAACCGCGCTTGTTTATTTTTAAAAGCGTTCTATAGCATCGAAACCTCCTCCATAAGGACCTTGGGGGTAATTGGCCCAGCCACCACACCCAAGGCTGCTTATGCTCCGGTTTCTAACCGCGCCAGTTCTCGCTCTATGCTTCTTGACTGCGCACGTTCACAACGGTATAACCCAAGTCCGTGATCGTCTTTTTCAAAGCATCGGCGTTGGTCACGCTTGGATCAATTTGAGCCTTGACTTTGCTACTGTTAAACAAGGCTTTCACAGTTTTGACACCGGCTTGCTGGCCTAATGCGCCTTCAATTTTCTGCAAGCAACTTGGGCAGGTTAAACCATCTAATTGATAAACTAATTTTGTCATGTTAAAAATCCTTTCTTGTTTATTTACCTTCATTATTAACGGTTTGTGCTGCGGCGTCCTTGATCGTCGTCAAGTTTTGTAACTTTCGGGGGGTGTGCCGTAACCGTAAGGCATTCGCGATGACCAACAGAATCGAAATTTCGTGGAACAGCATCCCGCTGGCCATATCAACTAACCCAATGAGCAAGCCGCTTAACAATAAGGCAACAGTTCCGATCGCAATGACAAGATTCTGTTTGATATTATTGTCCATCCGTTTAGCCAGATCGAAAAGAACGCCGAGATTCGTCAGGCGACTGCTGGTTAAAATGACATCAGCAGTATCAATGGCCACATCCATCCCTGAGCCCATGGCTACCCCAACATCTGCTTGCGCCAGTGCAGGCCCGTCGTTGATCCCGTCACCGACAAACATCACCTTTTCACCATGCGCTTGCGCTGCCTTGATCGCCGTGACCTTGTCGACTGGCAATAAGCCGCCGTGGGTCTGGCTCAGTGGCAAATCCGCCATCATGTGTTCAACCGCCGCCTGCGAGTCGCCTGAAAGCACAACCGTCTTTTTACCGTTATCTTGAAGAGTCGCCAACATGCCTGGTGTATCGGTCCGCAACTGATCGCGTAAGCCGTAAACTGCAGCAAGTTTGCCGTCAATCGTCGCCACGACCAACGAAGCACCGCTTTTAATTACGTTTTGAATAGCGGCTTGCTGAGCGGTGGTCAGTGGCTGCGTCAGACTCTTTTGGTTCCCAATACTAACGGTATGGCCAGCCACTTGCGCCTGCACGCCAATGCCCCGCGTGACTTTCACGTCGGTCACAGCCGGTGTTGTTTGCGGCTTTAGGTAGGCGACCAATGCCTGCCCCAACGGATGCGCCGTTGCTTGCTCAACCGCCGCCACCAGCTCGGCAACTTTGGCGTCATCGTTCGCCCAATATTGAGCCGTTGCAACGCTGATTTTACCTTGGGTTAAGGTGCCGGTTTTATCAAACATCACCGTGTCAATCTGATCCAATTTGGTGGCCACATCCCCGCCTTTGATCAAAATGCCGTGCTTCGCGCCAAAGCCTAAGCCGACAACATTGCTGACGGGGGCGCCAATCACCAATGCACCCGGGCAGCCTAATACCAAAATCGTAATGGCTAGTCGGACATTTTGGCTGATCAAACCAACGAGCAAGGCAATAATCAATACCAGCGGCGTATACCATCGCGCAAACTTCTGGATAAAAGTGGCGACTGGTGACTGTGCGTCCTGAGCATCTTCAATCAAATCAATGATCTGTTGATAAACCGTGTTGTAGCCGGTTTTCTCAACTTCAATAGCCACCGTACCATCACTCACCTGCGTGCCGGAATGAACCGTTGCGCCGGCCTGCTTGCTTTTTGCATCCGGCTCACCAGTGATCGCGGCTTCAACAACATTCGCCTGCCCACTGATCACTTTGCCATCAGCTGGCACCGTTTCGCCGGCCAGTACACGGACTTGATCACCAACTGCCAAGTCACCAACCGGAATCATGGTGCCATCCAGTCGTCGCGCGGTTTTCGGTGCCGCAGCCGCCAAGCCTTGAATCGCCGAACGCGTCTTCGCCAAACTGCGCTGCTCTAACCAGTCACCGAATAAAAATAGAAAACTGACCACAGCACTTTCAACCGGCTCACCAATCAACACCGCGCCAACCAGGGCAATCGTCACCAGCAACTCAATACTAATCTGCTTATACCGCAGCGCCGCCAATGCATTGATCGCAATCGGCAAGCCCGCCACCAAACTCGCCAACACTAGCACCCATGCCTGACTAAAAATCAGACCGCCTGCTGTCAGCACACCGCCAGCAATCATCGCTTCTTGTTTATGCGTCTGAATAAAATGCATCGCTAATCCCTCCATTTGAGACCAGTGTACCGAGGTATGAAGAAAGCTGCCTTGACGGTGATCAACTTTAGGGATTTGCCACACGATTATTCTGGAACTGACATGTTTATGACGAAAAAAGATGAAAACACGACGTTTATTTTTAAACTGATGAAGCATCATCAGTTTCAGTTACAATTAATTTGCTTAGTCTTGAAGGTATCTTGGTTGTTGGGGGCTTAATTGCTGTCTTATCGAATTTCCTGTAAGATTTCATTCGTATACATAACAGATATTTGAGTAACGGTCTTCTAGTATGACCAATCCTCAGCCATGATGATGCGTTAATTGGGAGATGATACTAAAATGAATCGCGATAAAAAAGTTTGGGGTGCATTGCTGATAGTGCTCTTTAACCGTAGCATCTTCAGATATATCGAAGCTCTCTGGACGAACAATATGATATTCGGGAATGTGCTCAAGGGGTTAAGCGCTATCGTAACCTGCGCGGCAATCTATGTATTAATAAGATGTTTGCATGAAAAGTATGCGTCTAATCCAAAGCTTCATGCCCGTAAGCATCAGTAGCGACAAGATTATCAACAGCGCATGATGCTACCTGTTTCTTAAGCTTCTACAAATTGGAGAAATGTTTGAATAAACTAAAACAGCTGGTTATCGGGATCATTCTATTTATACCATTCTTATTCCTTGCCTCTGGAGTCTCCCTAGTTGACTGCTTTTTTGAAGGTGTCTTATTAAACTGGCTATTTATTGTTATTGCGGCCAGTATCTCAATACCATCACTGCTATTCATTGATCGTCATATAAAGCCTTCTTCAACGCAACAACTTAATCAGCCACTCAAAGCACGTTATTTTTATATAGCGGTCATTTGGACCATTTTCATTGTTGTTTTAACAATAACACTCAATAATCTGCCATTTCTCCCGGCTCCAACTGACAATGTGTTGCAGTCGTCAACTGCAAAAGTATTAACTGGCCCATCGCGCTGGCCAATGATTATCTCTCTGTGTTTCTTAACCCCGATATGTGAGGAACTCGGATTTAGAGGCGTTATCCAAGATTATTTGGCAAGTATTTTTGGCTATTGGCCATCAGTTCTCATAACCTCGCTCATTTTTGTTTTTCTCCACGGATTGGAGATTGTTGCTTCATTGTGCCTACTTCTTGCTGCAATTGGTTTTAGTCTTCTCAATCGAGCTTCTGGAACAATAAAAACAAGCATTGTATCACACATGACTTATAACATTATCGTGACAATACTAGTCATGCTGCGATTGTGAATCTCGGGAAAGTAAAAAGACACTTCCGTCGCAGATACACTTGAAGTCAGTCTCTTGGGAACGCCGGTTGCTTACGGGAACGCGGTTGGGCCATAATTCACAGCTATCAAATGAAAGGACAAACAATTTCTGCAGGAATTCTATTAAGTGCGGAAATTGTTTGTCTTTTCATTTGGGTAGTCTATTGGAATTTTTAAAAATACCAGTGCCAAGGCGGAGCAATCGTAGGCCAGATGGGGCTCAGCCGTGCAAACAACACAGCGACGGGCTGTGGAGCTGATGTTGTTAGGCGACTTCGAGACCGGTTTTTGGGCTCGAAGCGCCGTCTCCGCTCTAGCTCCGCGTCGCCACCCCAGCTGGCCGGAGATTGCGGAGTTTGGCACGGCAAGCATATTTTATGCCTAGAACCTTCCGACGATTAATCGGCATTCAATGGTCACAAGTTTTGCGAGGGAATTATGGCTCACCCTTTCCCTATACCCCAATGGCACCTGTTGTCCAGATCCGTGTTACTAATAAAATATCCCCACTTATACCCGCGCTAGTTCGCGCTCTGCCTCTTTTTCTGCTACAATCGTTAAAGACATTTGGTGCAAGGACACCATCGACGTTATGAGGAGGCACCGATTTTGGCCACATCCAAGGCTTCTAAAGTTAAACTTGATCCCGCGCGAATTCCCGCTCATATTGCGATCATCATGGACGGCAATGGCCGGTGGGCGAAACGCCGCTTTTTACCGCGTGTTGCCGGTCATAAACAAGGCATGCAAAATGTCAAAACGATCACCAAAGCTGCCAGTCGCTTAGGGGTTAAAGTTTTGACCTTGTATGCTTTTTCAACGGAAAACTGGAAGCGGCCGGGTTCAGAGGTCAATTACCTCATGCGCCTGCCGGTTGATTTTTTCAATGACTTCATGCCTGACTTGATCAAGGAGAATGTTAAAGTTGAGGTGATGGGCGAACTGGACGACTTGCCACCGCAAACGCGTCAAGCAAGTGAAAAAGCCATGGCTGACACCGCCAATAATACCGGCATGATTCTTAACTTTGCATTGAATTATGGCGGACGTGACGAGCTTGTCCATGCAGCACAAAAGCTCGCTAAACAAGTTCAGGAAGGCGAGTTATCTCCGGATGATATTGATGACCGTCACTTTGCCAATGCGTTGATGACCGGATTTCTGGGCGACCTAGCTGATCCGGACTTATTGATTCGCACCAGCGGCGAACTGCGAATTTCAAATTTCTTGCTTTGGCAGATTGCTTACAGTGAGTTGGTATTCGTGGATGATTATTGGCCAGACTTTTCGCCTGCAGCTCTAGAAGCAGCGATTGCTGAATATCAGGCACGGGATCGCCGGTTTGGCGGATTAAAAAAATAAAACAGCTATTTTTTGGTAATGGAGGATTTATTACGATGAAACAACGGGTCATTACGGCAGTCGTTGCCTTGGCTATCTTTATACCGATTTTGATTGCTGGTGGCGGTTGGATTGATATTGCCGGTGCAGTTTTAGCGGTGATCGCTTTGTCAGAAGTGTTTATCATGCGGAAACGAATTCTGGTTTCGGCTGATTATCTAATCGCTGCTCTTGGTGTGCTGGTGGTTGTTCTGCCTAACAGTTTTTTCCGCTGGCTGCCTGCTTTTCTTGGACGAATCGATTTAATATATATTGCGGTAGCGCTGTTGCTATTCCTGACCGTCACGACCAAGAATAAAACTACCTTTGACGACATTGGTGTGTCAGTATTGTCCTTCTTTTATATTGGCACCGGTTTTCATTATCTGATTAGTGTTCGTAATGATGCTGGCTTGGACACCTTGATGTTTGCTTTGCTGATTGTGTGGCTGACGGACACTGGGGCTTATATGATTGGCCGTAAGTTGGGCCGTCATAAGTTGTGGCCGGCTATCAGTCCTAATAAAACCATCGAAGGCAGTCTTGGCGGGATTGCACTGGCGTTGATCACCGCCGCCATCTATCTGATGTTCTTCCCGCAGTACTATACCTTCTGGCCGATGATGGGGATCGCCCTATTTTTGTCCGTTATCGGTCAGATTGGGGATCTAATCGAATCTGCTTTGAAACGCTTCTATGGCGTCAAAGATTCCGGCAAGATTCTTCCAGGGCACGGTGGGATTCTCGACCGTTTTGACAGTTTGTTGCTGGTTTTGCCGATGCTGCATCTGTTTGGCATTGTCTAACCATTAAGGAGATTTTATGACCACTATCATCGCCTTTATCGTTATCTTCTGCATTCTTGTGGTAGTTCACGAGTTTGGCCATTTTTACTTTGCAAAACGCAGCGGCATTCTAGTCCGGGAATTTTCGATCGGTATGGGACCGAAGCTATGGGCGTCGCACAAGAACAATACGACCTACACGCTGCGGTTGCTACCACTTGGCGGATACGTCCGCATGGCTGGCTGGCAAGATGAGGAGGACGAGATTAAGCCCGGGACGATGCTGAGCCTGATTCTTAACGATCAAGGCAAGGTTGTCCGGATCAATGCCAGTGACAAAACGACTTTGGCCGGCGGAATGCCAGTTCAAGTGAGTCGCGTCGATTTAGTTAAGGATCTGGTGATTGAAGGTTATCCAAACGGGGATGAAACAGCCTTGCAAACTTGGCATGTTGACCACGATGCGACGATCATTGAAGAAGACGGAACCGAGGTTCAGATCGCGCCAGAAGACGTTCAGTTTCAAAACGCCCCGGTTTGGCGCCGGTTATTGGTCAACTTCGCCGGTCCGATGAATAACTTCCTACTCGCGATTCTAGCTTTTATGATTTACGGTCTGTTTTTTGGTGTTCAGGTGCTCAATACCAACCAAATCGGAACAGTTGTGCCAGGTTATCCAGCCGCAGAAGCTGGTCTTAAGTCCAATGCGACGGTGCAAACGATTGACGGTCAAAAAATGTCATCATTCACGGATCTTTCAAAGATCGTCAGTAAAAATGCTGGTAAATCAGTGATATTTACCGTGAAGGAAAACGGTAAAAGCAAGAACATCGTGATCAAGCCGAATAAAGAAGGCAAGATCGGGGTTGAAGCACACGTCGATAAGTCCCCAGCAAATGCCATTCCTTTTGGCTTTTCTCAAACTTGGAATTTGGCTGTCCGCACTTGGGACGTGCTCAAATCCATGGTGACCGGCGGTTTTTCACTCAATAAACTGGCTGGCCCGGTTGGTATTTATACCATGACGAGTCAAAGTGCCAAAGGCGGTATTCAAGGATTACTCTTCTTTATGGGTTACTTGAGTCTCGGCTTAGGGATTACCAATTTGTTGCCGATTCCAGTGCTTGATGGTGGTAAAATTCTTTTGAACCTGATCGAAATTATTCGCCGTAAGCCATTAAAACCGGAAACGGAAGGCGTTGTGACCATGATTGGCTTGGGCCTGATGGTTCTATTAATGCTAGCGGTCACAATCAACGATATCATGCGCTACTTTTAAAATATTCTAGCTTTGGAGGCTGACATGAAACAATCACGGATGTTTATTCCCACAGAAAAAGAAGTACCGAGCTCAGCGGAGGCCAAGTCGCATAAGATGATGTTGCGGTCTGGCTTTGTGCGTCAGATTCAAGCAGGCGTTTATGCTTATTTACCACTTGCGGAACGCGTTTTAGCACGGATTGAAGCCATTATTGACGATGAAATGACCAAAATCGATGCTGTTAAAATGAAAATGCCTGTCCTCTTGCCAGCTGAATTATGGGAAGAATCCGGACGTTATGAAACTTACGGTCCTAATTTATTTAAATTGAAGAATCGTCAGGACCGGAAAATGATCTTAGGCCCGACGCACGAAGAAACCTTCACCGATTTGGTCCGTAATGAATTAAAATCCTACAAGCGGATGCCATTGGTGTTGTATCAAATTCAGGATAAGTTTCGTGATGAAGATCGTCCGCGTTATGGTGTTTTACGTGGTCGGGAATTCATCATGCAAGATGCCTATTCCTTTACTAGTAATGACCAGGATTTGGATACCATTTATCGGCAGATGGAACATGCTTATACCAATATCTTTGATCGGTTAGGCTTGCGCTATCGGTCGATCATCGGTGACGGCGGTGCCATGGGTGGTAAGGATTCAAAAGAATTTTCCGCGATTGCTGATATTGGTGAAGATACGATTGTTTATTCAGATAGTTCTGACTATGCAGCGAACCTTGAAATGGCAACCAGCATGGCGTTGCCAAAACAAGGGGTCGAAGAACAGGCAGCGCTCGAACCTGTTGATACTAAGGATGCCAAAACGATCGCTGAAGTCGCTGAATTCTTGAAGGTGCCAGAAAAGAAATTGATCAAGGCTGTCCTTTTCATGGCTGATGGCGCACCGGTATTGGCCTTGGTTCGTGGTGACTATGAAGTCAACCCGACTAAGTTAAAGAATTTGTTGAATGCTGACTTTCTTGATATGGCGAAACCTGAACAAGTGAAGACCGTGATGCACGCAGAAGTCGGTAATATTGGGCCGGTAAATGTCGATAAAGACGTGCGGATCATTGCAGACAATAGTCTAAGCGACCTGACTAATCTTGTCGCAGGCGCTAATAAAGCGCACACGCATTTGCTTAACGTCAATTTTGATCGTGATGTTACCCCGGAAACCTATGCCGATATTCGATTTGTGACTGAAGGCGAAGTTTCTCCAGATGGCCAAGGTGTCCTGAAGTTTACACGCGGGATTGAAATTGGCCACATCTTCAAGTTAGGAACCCGATACACGGAAACTATGGGAGCTAATTTTCTTGACGAGAATGGCCGCAGTCAACCGATCATCATGGGTTCATATGGGATTGGCGTTTCCCGTTTGCTTTCTGCGATTGCGGAACAGCAAGCAGATGAACATGGGCTAGTTTGGCCAACCACGATTGCTCCGTTTGATATTCATCTCATTCCAGTTAATCTGAAGCGCGAAGAACAAAAGTCACTGACGGCTTCGATTGAAACAATGCTAGAAGATGCAGGTTACAGTGTTTTGGTTGATGATCGTAACGAACGCCCAGGGGTTAAGTTCGCAGATTCTGATTTGATTGGTGTACCATTACGTGTCACGGTCGGTAAAAAAGCGGTTGACGAGATTGTTGAACTGAAACTGCGTAAAACCGGCGAGACAATCGAAGTTAAAAAAGAAGAATTGATCAGCTCGATCAAGATTCTGATGGGTCAGCTGAATAAGCAAGAGCAAGATAATTGATAGACTGAGGAGACGACTGAAGCAGCTGCTTTGGTCGTTTCCTGCCATCTAAGAGGGGTGCACAATTTGGCTTTATCCCAACATGAGATGTTTGAAAAATTATTGGATCAACTCGACTTGGCGGCAGATGTCCGACAAGATCCTTCGTTGACCAGTGGCACGGTACAAAACGTGACCATTCATGAACAATCTCGGCGTTATGATTTCACTTTGGGGTTTGACGCGATCCTGCCATTTCAGATTTTCAATGCAATTACGACCAAGTTGCCGTTAGTGTTTCAACAGATTGCTGCGACTGATTTATCGGTGGTGGTAACCCAGCCAACCATTACTGACGAGTTATTAGCTCAATATTGGCAGTACGTCGTGACCCATGCCGAAATTGGGACAGGAATTGTTCGCGAGTTATGTGAAAAACAAGTGCCAACACTTGAGAATGATCGTGCTGTGATCAAAACCGAAAATGAGCAAATTCGGCAATACTTGATTCAGCAAGGGCTCGGTAAGCTCGAAGAAACTTATCGTCAGGTTGGCTTCTCTGGCTTACGGATGCAAGCCGAAGTTGATGAGGAACAAGCAGCCCAATCGATGGCGGCTTTTCAGGCTCAAAGAGCTGAAGAAACCGCTAAAATGGCCAAGGCTGCTGCAGAAGTAGTGAAGCAGCAAGCGGCTAAACAAAAACAAGTTCAAACTGACGGCCCAGTTCAAATGGGGCGGCAGATGAAAATGACCGATGCCCCGCAACAAATGGTGACCATCACGCAAGAGGAACGTTCAGTGACGGTTGAAGGCTATGTTTTTGATGTTGAGGTTAGGGAACTGCGGTCTAAGCGGCAGTTACTAATTTTCAAAGTGACTGATTATAGCTCCAGCTTCATTGCAAAAAAATTCAGCAATGGTCCAGAAGATGAAGCCATGTTTGCGCGGATTCAAAAAGGTCAGTGGCTACGCGTGCGAGGCAGTGTTCAAGAGGACAACTATTCCCGTGAGCTGACGATTAATGCACAGGATATTCAAACTGTCTCCCATCCGGACCCAACCGATGATGCTGAAGGTGAGAAACGCGTTGAATTACATCTGCACACCAATATGAGTCAAATGGACGCTATGAATCCAATTAGCGACTATGTGAAGCGGGCTAAAGAGTGGGGGCACAAGGCAATTGCGGTTACCGATCATGCAGGTCTGCAGGCTTATCCAGAGGCACATTCAGCCGCTGCTAAAGCTGGCATGAAAATGCTGTACGGCGTTGAGATTAATCTAGTTGACGATGGCACGCCGGTTGCTTACCGAGCAGATGAACCGCGTGATTTAGCGAGCGCTGAATATGTGGTTTTTGACGTTGAAACCACTGGCTTATCAGCGGTTTACGACAAAGTGATTGAACTGGCTGCCGTCAGAATGAAAGACGGCAAAGTGATTGATCAATTTGAAGAAATGATCGACCCCGGTTTTCCACTGTCTGAACTAACGATTAATTTGACGCATATCACCGATGACATGGTGCATGGATCGAAGTCTGAAGTTGACGTTTTCAAATTGTTTCAACAGTTTTGCGATGGTGCCATTATGGTGGGTCATAATGTGACTTTTGATGTTGGCTTTTTGGACAATGGTTACGAGCGGCATGGGTTGGCAGATATTGACAATCCGGTCATTGATACCTTGGAATTGTCGCGGATGCTGCATCCAGAACGGAAGAATCACAAGCTCGATACCTTGGCGAAGCAGTACAAAGTCAGCCTAGAACATCATCATCGCGCTAATGCCGATGCCGAGGCAACTGGTTATCTGCTTTATGCCTTGGAAAAAGAAGCGGCCAAGATGTATGGCATGACGACCCTCAATCAGTTGAATGATCGGGTTGGGGCGGGGGATGCCTATAAAGCTGCACGGCCAAGTCACGCGATTGTTTTTGCGAAAACACAAGCGGGATTGAAAAACCTTTTCAAATTAGTATCGTTGTCTAATGTTAAGTACTTCTATCGGGTGCCACGGGTGCCACGCAGTCAGCTGCAAAAACTGCGTGAAGGCTTGTTAGTCGGTTCGGCTTGTTCCAACGGCGAAGTTTTCACAGCGATGATGCAAAAAGGCGAAGCGGAGGCCCGCGCCAAAGCGTCATTTTATGATTATCTAGAAGTGCAACCATTACCTGTCTATCAACCTTTGATCGAGGCTGGTTTGATCAAAGGCGAGGCACATCTAAAAGATATTATTCAAAAAATCATCAAAATCGGATCGGAACTGGAAAAACCAGTCGTAGCGACAGGCGACGCCCATTATTTGGATCAACATGACGCGATTTATCGACAGATTCTGATTCATAGTCAAGGCGGAGCCAATCCACTCAATCGCCACAGTTTGCCAGATGTGCATTTTCGTTCGACAAGTGAGATGCTGACCGATTTTAGTTGGCTTGGGGAAGAGAAGGCCCACGAGCTGGTAGTTGATAATTCTAACTTGATTGCCAACTGGGTTGACGATGATATTACGCCGGTGAAGGATAAGCTTTACACACCTGAAGTACCTGGGGTGGAAGAAAATCTGAAACATGACGTGATGACCACGGCGCATGAATTGTATGGCGATCCTTTACCAGACATTGTGGCGCAGCGACTCGATAAAGAACTAAAAAGTATCATCGGTAACGGGTTCTCTGTTATTTACAACATCGCGCAACGACTGGTTTTGAAGTCCAATAAAGACGGATACTTGGTTGGCTCTCGAGGATCAGTTGGGTCCAGTCTAGCCGCAACGATGGCCGGCATTACTGAGGTTAATCCTCTGCCGCCGCATTATCGTTGTCCTAACTGTCAATACAGCGAATTCTTCACTCATGGCGAAATCGGGTCCGGTTTTGATTTGCCAGATAAACAATGCCCTAAATGCGGCGCTGATTTGCATAAAGATGGCCACGATATTCCGTTTGAAACTTTCTTAGGCTTCCACGGTGATAAAGTGCCGGATATTGATCTGAATTTCTCGGGTGACTATCAGCCAATTGCACATAACTATATCAAAGTCATGTTCGGTGAGGATCATAGTTTCCGTGCTGGGACCATTGGCACGGTTGCAGACAAAACGGCGTATGGTTATGTTAAAGCGTATGAACGTGACACGGGACAGCAACTGCGCGGTGCCGAGATTGATCGGCTGGCGCAAGGTGACACGGGGGTTAAACGTACCACTGGGCAACACCCGGCAGGTATTTTGATCGTGCCCGCTGACATGGATATTTATGATTTCACACCGATTCAGTACCCAGCTGATGATCAAAATGCTGCCTGGATGACCACGCACTTTGATTTCCATTCCATCCATGACAATATTTTGAAAATGGACGTGCTGGGGCATGATGACCCGACGATGATCCGGATGCTGCAAGATTTGTCCGGGGTTGAGCCAAAATCAATTCCAACGGACGATCCTGGCGTCATGGCGCTTTTTTCCGGCACCAAGAGTCTGGGTGTCACGCCGGAACAGATTAACTCGAAAATGGGGACGTTAGGCATTCCGGAATTTGGGACGCGTTTTGTTCGCGGAATGCTTGAGGAAACCAAGCCAACCACTTTCAGCGAACTGTTACAGATTTCCGGTTTGTCTCACGGGACCGATGTTTGGTTAGGTAACGCTGAAGAACTGATTAAGCAAGGCATTGTCACGCTTAAAGAAGTCATTGGTTGTCGTGACAACATTATGATGGACTTGATTCACTGGGGCATGGAAGATTCAATGGCATTTAACATCATGGAACATGTGCGTAAAGGTCGCGGTATTCCAGATGATTGGCAAAAGGCAATGCGTGAAAACGAGAACGTGCCTGATTGGTATATCGAGTCCTGCTTAAAGATCAAGTACATGTTTCCGAAAGCACATGCGACCGCCTATATCTTAATGGCGTTACGAATTGCTTGGTTTAAGGTCCATTACCCGTTGATCTATTACACGGCATATTTCTCGGTTCGAGCTGAAGACTTTGATCTTGCCGCCATGAGTCATGGCAAGGAAGCAGTCAAAGCGGCCATGAAGGAGATTACCGATAAAGGCATGGATGCCTCTACCAAGGAAAAGCAGTTGTTGACGGTTTTGGAAATCGCCAATGAATGTCTCGAACGCGGCTTTAAGATTAAAATGATTGATGTCACGAAGTCGGATTCGCACAATTTCTTGATTCAGGATGATCACACGATTCTGGCACCATTCCGTGCTGTTCCGGGCCTGGGCGATAACGTTGCCAAGCAAATCGTGGCCGCTCGTGAAGAAAAACCATTCCTGTCCAAGGAAGATCTGGCTAATCGTGGTAAGGTTTCGAAAACGTTGATTGATTATATGACAACAAACCATGTCTTGGATGACTTGCCAGACGAAAACCAATTATCGCTATTTGACGGTTTATTCTAGGCTTAATGCGGTTTCATGCAAACTGTCATGAATGTTTAGAAAAAATGCGATGAATTGGCTTACAGGCTTACTAGCACAAAGGTCTGCTAGTTTGCAAGTAGTAACAATCTATGGTATTGTATCAATAGTAATGTAAGATTCTGGCGGTGAGTGAGCAGCGATGCTCACTCTTTTTATTGGCGAACGTCACCATGTTCGCATCTGGAGACGTCAGAAGTGTTAGTCTTGAATGAGAAAGTAAAGGAGGCGGTGGCTTGAGTACGCAATCGGTTGTTGAAACCGTGACCGCTTTGGTCAAACCGATTTTGGACGACCATCATTTTTACCTCACGGATGTCGAGTTTGTGAAGGAAGGCGGCGGGTGGTACCTGCGTGTGTATATTGACAAGACAGGCGGCATTACACTGGACGAATGTGTGATGGTCAGTGAAGCCTTGTCAGAAAAGCTAGATGCCATGGATCCCGATCCAATCCCGCAGCAATATTTCCTTGAGGTTTCAAGTCCTGGTGCAGAACGGCCCTTGAAACATGAAACTGATTATGAACAAGCAGTTGGCGACTATATCCATGTCTCTTTATTCAAGAAACTGGACGGCAAGAAGGTTTTTGAAGGGACTTTAAAGGAGCTATTGCCTGACCAGTTGACATTGACGGTCAAAGATAAGAGCCGCAAGTTCGATCAGGTCATTGACCGGCAGTTGATCGCTTCAGCGCGGTTGGCGATCGAGTTCTAGTGGAGGTAAGAAAAGCATGTCAAAGGAAATGATCCAAGCACTTGACGCTCTTGAGCAAGAAAAGGGTGTCAAAAAAGAGGTCGTGATTGAAGCTTTGGAAGCCGCTTTGGTTTCCGCTTACAAGCGCAATTACAACCAAGCGCAAAATGTGGACGTCGAATTTGATCCTAAGCAAGGCGACATTCACATTTATGCGGTGAAGGAAGTTACTGACGAAGTTTTCGATTCACGGCTGGAAGTCAGCTTGAAAGAAGCGCTGGCGATTAACAAGGCTTATGAAATCGGTGACCAAATCAAATTTGAGGTCACACCAAAAGACTTCGGGCGTATCGCTGCACAAACTGCTAAGCAGGTTATTATGCAGCGGGTTCGTGAAGCTGAGCGCAGTATTGTTTATGACGAATATTCACAGTATGAAGATGAGATTCTTCAAGGGGTCGTTGAACGCCGAGATAATCGGTTCATCTACGTCAACTTGGGTAAAATCGAAGCGGTCTTAGGCCGTCAAGATCAGATGCCTAACGAGAAGTATGAAGCCCATGATCGCATCAAGGTTTATGTGACCAAGGTTGAAAACACGAGCAAGGGTCCGCAAGTTTTCGTTAGTCGAACACATCCGGGTCTGGTTAAGCGGTTGTTTGAACAGGAAGTGCCAGAAATTTTTGACGGCACGGTAGAAATTGTCAACATTGCTCGTGAAGCAGGCGATCGGACTAAAATTGCTGTGCGATCAACCAATGACGCTGTTGATGCTGTCGGCACGACTGTTGGTCCGCGTGGTGCGCGCGTTCAGGCCGTCGTTAACGAGCTTTCAGGTGAGAACATGGATGTTGTGCAATGGGAAGAAGACCCAGCGGATTACATTGCCAACGCTTTGAATCCGGCTCAGGTTATCGCGGTTCAATTCAATGATGAGGCCAATGATCGTTCCGCTACTGTGATTGTGCCGGATTACCAGTTGTCCTTGGCAATTGGTAAGAAGGGGCAAAATGCGCGACTTGCTGCCAAGCTGACCGGCTATAAGATTGACATCAAGCCTGAATCTGAAGTTGAATTCGTTGATGATGATGAATTGCCTGAAGCAGAGGCTGAAGCGGCTGCTGAAACTAACGACAACGCAGATGCAGCAACTGACGCTGAGACAACGCCTGACAGTGATGCCGCTGCAGCAGATGATGCCGACGACGCCAAAACCGCCTCAGATGCACCAGATTCAGCTGATCAAGCGCCTGTAACGCCGAGTGCAACCGATCATCCGGCGCAAGCTTAAGGAGGCGAGCCATGAAAAAGCGTAAGATTCCAATGCGCAAGGACTTGCTAAGCAATCAGATGATGCCGAAAAAAGAACTGGTTCGCATCGTGAAGAACAAAGAAAATGTTGTCGCCATCGATCCTACCGGCAAAGCTGCTGGTCGCGGTGCCTATGTGGCACTTGATCCAACCGCTGTGAAAGCAGCAAAGGGTAAAAAGCTGATTGACGCAGCATTTGGAATCACGATTGAACCAACCTTTTATGATGACCTATTCGCGTATGTCGATCATCAAAAGGCTCGTCAAGAACTATTCGGCAAGTGACGATGCAAAAACAAGCCGTATTGAATTTATTGGGTTTGGCCCGCCGCGCCAGTCGCTTAGTCACCGGAGATAATCTGGTCTTAGGAGCGATTCGCTCGCGTGAAGCTAAATTGGTTTATGTTGCCAATGATGCTAGTGCCAACACCCGCAAGAAGTTTTCGGATAAAAGCAGCTATTATGAAGTTCCTTTGGTTACAGAGTTTTCCAAAATGGAACTATCGCAGGCCATCGGCAGTGATCGCTCGATCATTGCCGTTGTGGATGCGGGCTTCGCCAAGAAGATGCAACAGCTGCTCACCTAAATTGCAGGGAGCGTGAAGAAATGGGCAAAAAACGCGTTTATGAATTTGCCAAAGAAATGCACGTCGATAATAAAGACGTCATCGATATCGCGAAGAACTTGGGTATCGAAGTAAAAAATCACATGTCCTCGATCGATCAAGATCAGGAAGCTAAGATCAAAGGTATGTTAAGCAAGCAGTCAGCTGGCAAAACACCGTCATCACAGGCGGCAAAGACACCTGCTAAAGCAGCCAAGACGAGTTCAACGGCACACAAAGAGGCTGCTAAGAAGCCAGTCGCTACCAGTGCCAAGTCAAACGATCATGCTGATGCTGCTGAGCATTCGCAGAAAAACGCAAAACCTGCTGCTAAGCAAGAAAACAAGCCGGCGCGGTCAAATAAGACCTCTGACGGCAAAATCATCTTGAGCAAGTCAACAATTTTGCGACCACGCAGCACACAAACGGCGCATACCAACACGAATCACAATCGTGGCGGCAATACAGCCAGCGCTAACAATACGGCTAATGGCCGGAATTCAAATCGCTCAAACAACAATAATAACAACCGTTCTGCGAACAATGCTAATCGTTCCGGTAACAATAATCGGTCTAACGAACGTAACCGTAATGACCGCAATCGTCGGTTCGATAACCAACGCGTCACAGGGCCAATGCCGCGTGCTGGCCGTCCCACGGCAGCTAATGGCAATCCCCGTCCTGTGGCAGGCAACGGTGGCAAGTTTGTTAAACCAGCGTCTGAACGTCAGCAGCCAAAACGTCAGGAAGCGGTCAAACCGGCAAATGCAGCGAGTAAACGTTCTGAGCAACCTCGGACGGAACGGCCGCGCACTGAGCAGCCAGCTGCAACAACCAATCAACGCTTTACGAAACCGGCTCCAGTTCCAGCGGCGGCAGCACCAAAACCGGCAAGTGCCGGCAGCCAAGACAATCGCAATAGCCGGCGTGGCGGCGGGAACAGTAATTTTGGCCGCAGCAACAGTTATGGGAATCGTAACGGGTTTAACCGCAACAACCGGCGCAACAAGAAGAACAAGCGCCGGCAACAAAGCGCACCGAAGAAGGAAATGCCGCAGCGTAAAGAGCGGCCATTACCAGAAACACTGATTTATGAAGTTGGGATGAATGCGCAGGATCTTGGTAAGATTTTGCATCGCGAACCAGCTGAATTGATTAAGAAGCTCTTCATGTTGGGTGTGATGGTTAACCAAAACCAAAGCCTCGACAAAGATACCATCGAATTGTTGGCTACCGATTACGGGATTGACGCCCAAGAAAAGGTTCACGAAGATATTTCCGACTTGGACAAAGTGTTCGAAGAAGAAAACAAGAACCAAGACAACTTACAGCCACGGCCGCCAGTTGTCACTATCATGGGTCACGTTGATCATGGGAAGACAACCTTGCTCGATAAGCTGCGTCACACACATGTGACTGAAGGCGAAGCCGGCGGGATTACCCAGCATATCGGTGCTTATCAAGTTAAACTGCGTGATCGGTTAATTACGTTCTTGGATACACCTGGGCATGCGGCCTTCACTAACATGCGGGCGCGTGGTGCGGACATCACCGACATTGTTGTGCTGGTGGTTGCCGCTGATGATGGTGTGATGCCGCAGACGATTGAAGCGATTCATCATGCGCAGGCAGCCAAGGCACCGATCATCGTTGCAGTTAACAAGATCGATAAGCCAGGCGCTAACCCAGACCACGTCATGGAACAATTGACGGAATATGGGTTGATTCCTGAAGACTGGGGCGGCGACACGATTTTCGTCAAAATCTCAGCTAAATTTGGCAAGAACATCGATGAATTGTTGGAAATGATTTTACTTGAAGCCGATGTGCTCGAACTCAAAGCTAACCCTGATCAAAAAGCGGTTGGTACTGTGATCGAAGCACGTTTGGATAAGGGTAAGGGTCCTGTTGCTACCGTACTGGTTCAACAAGGTACGCTGCATACAGGTGATCCAATCGTTGTCGGGAATACTTTCGGCCGCGTCCGTGCCATGACTAATGATCATGGCCGGCGGGTCAAAGATGCTTTGCCATCAATGCCTGTTGAAATCACTGGTATCAACGATGTGCCACAATCGGCTGACAAGTTTGTTGTCTTTGCCGATGAACGCACCGCGCGTGCTGCTGGTGAAGAACGGGCCAAGCGGGCACAGGAAGAAGAACGTAAGAACACCAACCATGTCACGTTAGATAATCTTTTTGAAACAATGAAGGAAGGTCAGCTGAAAGAAGTTGACGTCATCATCAAGGCCGATGTGCAAGGCTCAGTTGAAGCCTTGGCTGGCAGTCTTGAGAAAATCGAAGTTAAGGGTGTTCGGGTGAATATTATTCATCAGGCCGTTGGCGCGATTAACGAAAGTGACGTTACCCTTGCAGCTGCAAGTAACGCGATCATCATTGGCTTTAACGTTCGCCCAACTGCGCTGGCAAAAGCCCAAGCAGAACAAGACGATGTTGATATTCGGTTGCATAGTGTCATTTACAAGGCGATCGAAGAAGTCGAAGCTGCGATGAAGGGTATGCTGGAACCAACCTATGAAGAAAAGGTGATCGGAACAGTGACTGTTCGCGAAACAATTCCGGTTTCTAAGGTTGGTACCGTTGTCGGTGGTTATGTCGACTCCGGCTATATTACACGCGACGCTGGTGTCCGTCTCGTTCGCGATGGCATCGTCAAGTACGAAGGTAAACTCGGCTCCTTGCGTCGCTTTAAAGACGATGTCAAGGAAGTCCGTCAAGGCTTTGAACTTGGCCTGACCATTGAGAACTACAACGACATTAAAGTCGATGATCAGATTGAAGCCTTCACAATGGAACAGGTTCCAGTGAAGTAACTAACCCAAACGTATCTCAGGATTTAATGATACCGACTGTTTTGAAGGAGGTAGGCAGATATGAAACATCGTATCGGTCGAGTTGAGACTCAGATCCAACGTGAAGTTGACGATATCTTGTTGAAAGATGTCAACGATCCGCGGGTTAAAGGCGTGACGATTACCGGAGTCAAACTGACCGGTGATCTGCAACATGCCACCATTTTCTACAGCATTCTCGATGATGCGCCTGACAAAGTCGAAGCAGCCCAAACCGGTCTGGACAAGGCCAGTGGACTCATTCGCCGCGAAGTCGGACAGCGTATCCGGTTATTTAAAGTTCCGGAAATCGAGTTTGCCCAAGACAAATCCGTTCAATACGGCGCACGCATCGATCAACTGATCAATGAAGTACGACGGAAGAATCTTGAATAAGCACCACTTAAAAGAAGGATCTGACTGCTGATAGTGGTCAGGTCTTTTTTTATAATCGATAACTGATACTGTGTCAGCAATAGGAGGATTGTGTATTCGGTTTGAATTTTGAAATCGAATGCGGAGCCGACTCGTAGCTGCGGTGTTCAAGGAGCCTTACAGAGACAGTCCAAAGTCGCGGTGCAAAAATAGATTTGTGGTTCTTACCTCATATCCCCTAGACAATCTTTTGAATCTAAACCGTAATAGAACCATCAATTCAAACCTTCAGACTTTACCGCCCAACAGCTTTAGGTTTTCAAGCTTGCACGGTATAATAATAATCATTGAGAAAGGAAGGATCACGATCAAGTTACTAGGTGCCTTATACGGACCATTCTTCTCAGCACATAATTGGCAACTGGCATTTTCTGTTAGCGGCCTCGTGACCATTTTCAGCTTGATCTTGCTAGAATGCATGCTATCAGTCGACAACGCTGTCGTGCTCGCTGCACAAACCGAGCAGCTCAAGGTCGAATCAGAACGAAAAAAAGCTCTGATGTACGGTATGGGTGGTGCATACATATTCCGCTTCATTGCTATCGGACTAGGTACTTACTTATTGCAATTCTGGCCGATCAAAGCGATTGGTGCGGCGTATCTTGTCTGGATGAGTGCGAGTTATTTTTATGAAGTGCGCCATCCAAAAAATCAGAGAGGGACGCATGGGAAACGACCTCACGGGCTTTGGGGGACAGTCATTCAAATTGAGAGTCTCGATATCGTATTTTCGGTTGATTCAATTTTGGCGGCCTTGGCAGTGTCCAGCAATCCGGTGATTGTTTTGATTGGCGGTTGTCTCGGTATCTTTGCTATGCGGCTGGTGGCGCAGGTCATCACCACCTTTATTGATCGTGTTCCGGAACTTGAAACCGCAGCTTATATTCTTGTAGGTCTCATTGCCATTAAGTTAGGTCTCAGTCTGCCAATGATTGATGTGAAAACGCCAGACTGGCTTTTTTCGGTCCTAGTGGTGTTTGTTTTCATCTGGGCCAGCTGGCGACATGTCGAGCATGAAAAACATCATCATAGTATGTATAAAAAATCAAAACCATGAAAGGAACTGCTATGAACGGGATTTTGCCGTTATATAAACCCACTGGCATGACCAGTGCTGATGCGGTGTATCATGCCCGCAAGATTCTTGGTATCAAAAAAATTGGCCATTCCGGCACCCTTGATCCTAATGTGGACGGCGTGCTGCCGCTGGCGATTGGTGCAGGCACTAAAGCGGTGCCGCAATTAATGGCCAGTGGGAAAGTCTACACCGGAGAAATCACGTTAGGTTTTGCGACGACAACCGAGGATTTGGATGGGGAAGTTGTTGATAAAACGCCTTTAACGCAGCCGTTTACAGCTGATCAGTTGGATGCTGCATTGACTGCGTGGACAGGAAACATCACACAGATTCCGCCGATGTTTTCGGCGGTCAAAGTCAACGGTCGCCGGCTTTATGAATATGCGCGCGCCGGTGAAACTGTGAAGCGGCCAGAACGACAGGCCACGGTGTCACAGTTTACACGTACCGATGAACCGGTTTTTTCAGCCACTGGTGGCACCCAGCGTTTTCGGTTTGAGGTCCATGTTTCTAAGGGAACCTATATTCGAACACTAGCAGTGGATGTTGGCAAAACGCTGGGAGTTGCTGCGGTGATGAGTCAATTGACGCGAGTAAAAAGCGGCGGGTTTACGTTGAAGCAGGCGGTTAGCATTGAGCAATTGAAGGCTCATGCCGCGGCAGGGACTTTAGCCGATGTGATTCAACCGATTGATATTGCTTTTGCCGATCTGCCTCAAGTTGATTTGACCGTAGAACAATTTGAGGCAATCAGTCATGGCCGCTTTTTATCGCTCGATCAGCAGACTCCGCGCGTTCGTCTGCATTTTGCAGGCGTTCTTAAGGCTATCTATCGCCGAGAAGACGATCAGTATCGGCCAGATTTAATGTTTTTAGCTAATGAAAAGAATGTGTGAAAATTTATGAAAACAATTGATATTCAGCCGCCATTGCAGGTGTCCGCGGCCCCGCCACAGCCCATCGTCTTGACCTTGGGCTTCTTTGACGGCGTCCATCGCGGCCATCAAGCGGTGATTAAAACCGGCAAGAAGATCGCTTTAGCAAAAAAGATACCGTTGGCGGTGATGACGTTCAATATTCATCCAGCCGTCGTTTATCGTGGGGTTTCCGAAACCGATATCCGGTATTTATCCACTCGTGAAGAGAAAATCAAAATTATGCAGTCACTGGGCGTGGACTATTTGTATGTGGTTCACTTTACCCCAGATTTCGCTGCGCTGACGCCGCAAGCATTTGTCGATCAGTATTTGGTCGGTCTGAAGGCGGATACGGTAGTTGCAGGTTTTGACTATACTTATGGCAAGCGGGATGTTGCATCTATGGCTTTATTGCCAAAATATGCTCGTGGCCGGTTTGATGTCATCAGCGTGCCCGAACTCGCTGAGGATGGTCAAAAGGTCAGTTCAACCCGAATCCGGCATGCACTTGATTCCAGTGATATTGATACGGCCAATGATTTTCTGGGTTATACCTATACAACTGCTGGTAAGGTGGTTCATGGTGAGGCGCGTGGCCGTTTGCTTGGCTTCCCAACAATCAATTTGGAGACACTTGGCCAACAGCGATTACCAGGCATTGGTATTTATGCAGTGAAGGTCAAAGTTGGCACCACTTGGTATTTAGGCATGGCCTCCATTGGCCGTAATGTCACGTTTGGCGCCGATCGAGACGTGACACTTGAGATTAATTTACTTGATTTTAATCAAATGATTTATGGCGAAACCGTTCAAGTTCGCTGGTATCACTATTTACGCGGTGAAGTGAAATTTGCTGGTGCTGATGCCTTGATTGATCAATTGAAAAAAGATGAAACTGCCGTCCGAGACTATTTTGCCGCAAAGAAGGGTTAATATGGCAGGTGCTTATCTTCATATACCATTTTGTGAACATATTTGTTACTACTGCGATTTCAACAAAGTTTTCATCGAAGGCCAGCCAGTTGATGATTATGTGGCCATGCTGCTAAAAGAAATGCGGATGGTGATGGCTGAACATCCTGAAGAAAAAATTCAGACGGTTTATGTCGGTGGTGGCACGCCCAGCACGCTGACACCGACACAATTGGCTACATTGTGTCAGGGTATTCATGATATCCTACATTTTGATCAAGGGGAGTTTACTTTTGAAGCCAACCCCAATGACTTGCTCACGACCGAAAAATTGCAAGTGCTACATGATTATGGTGTCAACCGTTTGTCGATTGGCGTGCAATCGTTTAATGATGATGTATTACGCCGAATCGGCCGGATACATCGAGCAAAAGATGTTTACACTGCCATTGCTAACGCCCGTCAAGTCGGGTTTGATAATATTTCGATTGATTTGATTTTTCGACTACCTGATCAAAGCCGCGATGACTTTCTGACTAGTTTGCAAAAGGCGTTGGCACTGGATCTGCCGCATTACTCAACGTATTCCCTAATTTTGGAACGTAAAACGATCTTCTATAATCTGATGCGACAGGGCAAGTTACGCTTGCCGACCCAAGACGTCGAGGCCGATATGTATCAGGATGCGATCGATCTCATGGAAGCACATGGCCGACATCAATATGAAATTAGTAATTTTGCAAAAGACGGGTACCAGTGTGAGCATAACTTGCTTTATTGGCGCAATGACAAGTACTTTGGCTTCGGTGCTGGCGCGTTTGGGTATCTTGGTCGTGATCGCTACCACAACTATGGTCCTATTAAGCAGTATTTAACACCATTACATGCTGACCACTTGCCGGTCCTTGAACATCATTTGGTGCCACAGTCAGAACAGATCGAAGAAGAAATGTTTCTAGGCTTGCGGACGATGCAGGGGGTCAGTGAAGCGCGGTTTTATGATCGCTACCACATGACAGTTGACGCCATTTATGGTGAAACTGTGCCGGAACTGGTCAGTCAAGGTTTGGTTGTGCGCCAAGATGGCTACATTCGCTTGACCAACAAAGGCAAGTTCCTTGGCAACGAAGTTTTTCAACGTTTCTTGATTGATGAGCCGCTTGTTTAAGTGCTAAAAGAAACGGCTGTGTTGCTAAAATGCACTTGCCATAATTTTCACTAGAAACGTTCACAATCTAGCAATCGTACCTTGACTTTGCTAACCTCGCTTGGTATATTATTCATTGTATTAGCACTCATATAAAACGAGTGCTAAAGGTGAGGTGAGAAAATGTTGACGAAACGGCAATTGCTCGTCTTAAAAGAGATCATCCGGTTGTTTACTGAAAGTGGCCAGCCGGTGGGCTCAAAGACGTTAATGCAAGAGCTGCCGGTTCACGTCAGTTCTGCGACGATCCGCAACGACATGGCAGCGCTGGAAGATGCCGGTCTGATCACCAAGACCCATAGCAGTTCAGGTCGAGTTCCTTCGACACAAGGCTATCGCTACTATCTTGATCATCTTGTTGAACCCGTGCGCGTCTCTCGCCATGATTTGGCAACGATCAAGCAGGAGCTTGGCCAGCGTTACAGCAAAATGGACGAAATTGTGGCACAAAGCGCGCAGATTCTATCAAATCTGACGAGCTACACTGCCATTAGTCTCGGTCCGGAAGTCAACAATATTAAGCTCACTGGGTTCCGACTCGTACCACTAGGTAACCATCAAGTCATGGCCATTTTGGTCACGAATAATGGTAATGTCGAAAATCAGGTGTTCACCGTCCCGCCGTCCATTTCTTCCGATGAACTTGAAAAAGCCATCAGAATTGTGAATGATCAGCTGGTCGGGTTGCCATTGGTTCAGGTAGCACAGCGGCTGAGGACGGATGTCCCGTCCATGCTAATGCAGTATTTGACCAGCCCAGACGGCTTCCTTGATATTTTTGGCAATGTCTTAAAGTCAGCTGCCTCTGAACGTTTTTATGTTGGTGGGCGGTTGAACTTGATGGATTACCTTGGCGATTCGGATATTCACGAGCTGAAAAAGATCATGTCGTTGATCGATGCGGATCACGGCGATCTGACTGAGTTGCTGGGCGGCCCGATCCGCCAAACACCGGTTCAAGTGCGACTGGGTCCAGAGTTAAAACCTATTGATCTAGCGAACCTCAGCTTGATCACTGCTAGTTATGATGTTGGTGGTCACGGTACCGGTATGATCGCCCTCTTGGGACCGACGCAAATGCCGTACTCCAAGATGATCGGCTTGCTCGACGTTTTTCGCGAAGAGCTGGCTAAACGGTTGACAGACTACTATGCCAACTTTGATCAATAATCATGTTAGCAAATAGCATCAGTTGGTGTTTTTAAGCCAACTGATGCGTTTAAAGAATAGCGTGAACTGACACGTTCAGAAATCGGCGCACAAATGCAATGGTCTTTTTTGGCATTGTGCATGTGTTCCTTATGGATAGGCTTTTACGTCAGGAAACGCGTTAAAGGAGGATACCATGGCAGAACAAAAAGCAAAGCATGCAGCAAACGCCGCAAAGAAAGCTGAAAAGTCTGCTGATACGAAAGAGACTTCGTTAAAAGAAGATATTTTACAAGAAAGTATCGCGGATCTTAACGAACAACTTTCGAACAGTAAACATGACGGCGAGCAGTTGAAGCAAGAACGCGACGACTTTGAAGATAAATACCTGCGTGCCGCTGCAGAAATTCAAAATATGAATGCTCGCTTCGAGAAAGAGCAGCAAAAGCTGTTGAAATATGATGGGCAAAAGTTGGCTAAAGCCATTTTGCCAGTTGTTGATAATCTTGAGCGGGCGCTTGCAACCGAGGCCAAAGATGACAGTGCAGTTTCCCTGAAGAAGGGTGTTCAAATGGTTTACGACCATCTGGAACGCGCTTTGAAGGAAAACGGCATCACTGCCATTGATGGTGCCGGGGACAAGTTCGATCCCAATACCCAGCAAGCCGTTCAAACGGTCGCAGCGGATGATCAACATCCAGCTGACACAGTCGCGCAGGTATTGCAAAAGGGGTATTACCTCAAGGATCGTGTGTTGCGTCCTGCTATGGTTGTCGTTGCAAAATAATTAATCTGAAAATAAAGAAGGTATAAACTATGAGTAAAGTTATTGGTATTGATTTAGGGACTACCAACTCAGCTGTTGCGGTTCTGGAAGGCAATCAGCCAAAAATTATCACCAACCCTGAAGGCAATCGGACCACGCCATCTGTTGTTGCGTTTAAAGATGGTGAAATCCAAGTCGGTGAAGTGGCCAAGCGCCAAGCGATCACTAACCCAGACACGATTGTTTCCATTAAGCGCCATATGGGTGAAGCTAACTACAAAGTCAAGGTTGGCGACAAGGAATACACCCCTCAGGAAATTTCTGCGATGATTTTGCAATACATCAAGAAGTTCTCTGAAGATTATCTTGGCGAACCAGTTAAGGACGCCGTTATTACCGTACCGGCTTACTTTAATGATAGCCAACGGCAGGCCACCAAGGATGCCGGCAAGATTGCTGGTTTGAATGTTCAGCGGATTATCAACGAACCAACCGCTTCTGCCTTGGCTTATGGCTTGGACAAAGGCGACAAGGACGAAAAGATTCTGGTTTATGACCTTGGCGGTGGGACATTTGATGTTTCCATTCTGCAATTAGGCGACGGGGTCTTTGAAGTGCTGTCGACCAATGGTGATACCCATTTGGGCGGTGATGATTTTGATAACAAGATCATCGACTGGTTAGTTGCTGAATTTAAGAAAGACAACAACATTGATTTGTCCAAGGATAAAATGGCGATGCAACGGCTGAAGGATGCCGCTGAAAAGGCTAAGAAGGATCTGTCCGGGGTTACCCAGACACAGATCAGCTTGCCATTTATCTCTGCTGGCCCTAATGGCCCGTTGCATTTGGAACGCACCTTGACGCGGGCACAGTTTGACGAAATGACCGCTGACTTGGTTGCCAAGACCAAGATCCCAGTCGAAAATGCTTTGAAGGATGCCAAGTTGACCAACGCTGACATCGACAAGGTTATTTTAAATGGTGGTTCAACTCGGACACCAGCAGTTCAGGAAGCAGTTAAACAGTGGACTGGCAAGGACCCAGACCACAGCATTAACCCAGACGAAGCGGTTGCGCTTGGTGCTGCCATTCAAGGCGGGGTCATCTCTGGTGATGTCAAGGATGTTGTGCTGTTGGATGTAACGCCGCTGTCTCTTGGGATTGAAACCATGGGCGGTGTCTTCACCAAACTGATTGATCGTAATACCACAATCCCAACCTCAAAGAGTCAAGTCTTCTCTACTGCAGCAGATAGTCAACCAGCCGTTGATATCCACGTACTTCAAGGGGAACGGCCAATGGCAGCTGACGATAAGACCCTTGGTCGCTTCGAGTTGACGGATATTCCGCCAGCACCACGTGGCGTTCCTCAGATCGAAGTTAAATTCGATATTGACAAGAACGGCATTGTTCAGGTTTCTGCGAAGGATCTTGGCACCGGCAAGTCGCAAAACATCACCATCAAGAGTTCTAGCGGTTTGTCCGATGAAGAAATTGAACGGATGAAGAAGGAAGCCGAAGAAAACGCCGATGCCGACGAAAAGCGTAAAGAAGAAGTCGACTTAAAGAATGACGTCGATCAGCTGCTCTTCCAAACCGATAAGACATTGAAAGATGTTGACGGTAAGGTGCCTGAAGAAGACATCAAGAAGGTCAAGGATGCTCAGGAAGCCTTGAAGAAGGCTCAACAAGAAAACAACTTGGACGACATGAAGCAAAAACGGGATGACTTGAACAAACTGGTTCAGGATATGACCGTGAAGTTGTACGAAAATGCCCAGAAGAATCAGCAGGCGCAAGGCGGCCCAGCCAGCGGTGCAGCAACTGATGCAGGCGCAGCTCAAGGCAGCGATGATAAAAAGTCTGACGATGACACCATTAATGGTGACTACAAGGATGTTTCCGACGACGATAAGAAGTAACATGTTGTATCATGAGCAAGAAGCCGAAGCCGCGGCGCGGTTTTGGCTTTTTGTTTGAATTATGCTATGCTGAACAGGCATTTTCAGTCATGATCTGAATCGAGGAGGAACTATGGCGGATCAGAAAGATTATTATGAGACACTCGGTGTAAGCCGAGATGCCGATGATGACACCATTCGTAAAGCGTTCCGCAAGCTTTCGAAGAAATACCATCCGGATCTCAACCATGCACCAGGGGCTGAGCAGAAGTTCAAAGACATTAATGAAGCCTATCAGGTTTTGTCTGATCCCCAAAAACGGGCGGCCTATGACCAGTATGGTTCTGCTGACGGTCCGCAAGGGTTTGGCGGCGCTGGTGCTGGTCAAGGCGGATTTAGTGACTTTGGCGGCGGACAAGGCGGTTTTGGCGGATTTGACGATATCTTCAGTCAATTCTTTGGCGGTGCCGGCGGTGGTGCGCAGGCTAATCCATCCGCTCCGCGCCAAGGAGCCGATTTGCAATACCGCATGGACCTAACGTTTGAGGAAGCTATTTTTGGTAAAGACACCAAAATTTCCTATGATCGTGAAGCCGTTTGTCACACCTGCAATGGCAGCGGCGCTAAACCTGGTACCAGCCCAGTGACCTGTCATAAGTGTCACGGTAGTGGGTATATTCAGGTTCAACGCAATACCGCATTTGGCGCCATGATGACGCGGCAGGTTTGCGATGTCTGCGGCGGCACAGGTAAGGAAATCAAGGAAAAGTGCCCGACTTGTCATGGCACTGGCCACGAACAGGAACGTCACACCATCGATGTGAAAGTACCTGCTGGTGTTGAAGACGGCCAGCAAATGCGGTTGCAACAAGCTGGTGAAGCCGGAACCAACGGCGGTCCTTATGGCGATCTCTATATTGTTTTCCGAGTGGCACCAAGTAAAAAGTATCAACGTGACGGTTCAGAAATCTATCTGACCATTCCGTTGAGCTTTGCTCAGGCAGCCTTAGGTGACGAGATCAAAGTCGACACCGTTCATGGTGCAGTTGAATTGAAAATTCCTGCTGGCACCCAAAGCCAGACGAAGTTCAGACTTCGCGGCAAAGGGGCACCACGCTTACGCGGCAATGGCACTGGTGATCAGATTGTCACCGTTGAAGTGCAGACGCCAAAGCATTTGAATGAGAAGCAAAAGTCAGCCTTAATGCAGTTCGCAGCCGCTAGTGGCGAGGATGTCACCCCGCACAATGGCACGCTGTTCGATCGGGTTAAGGAAGCTTTTAAAGGCGGTAAGTAAGCAAATAGGGTGCGGTGCTAGGCAAAGACTTTCTTGCCGTGCCAAACTCCGCAATCTCCGGCCAGATGGGGCTGGAACGCGGTGACGGC